>Ga0247764_1000030_pt1 | contig 67768 bp, 49 predicted proteins | sample UWRJL051202B4_FD_179932 | JGI IMG/M metagenome (GOLD analysis project Ga0247764, IMG submission 179932) | Plant litter microbial communities from Arlington Agricultural Research Station in Wisconsin, United States - UWRJ-L051-202B-4 | ecosystem: Environmental > Terrestrial > Plant litter >... | reverse complement strand
ACCGCACTCCTCACCAAAGGATACATAAGACTCATCCTCCCCGCCACAGCCCTCGCCACCCCGATCATATATTTCACCGCCACGGAGTGGCTAACCCAATACCCCATCCGCACACCCATGAGCATCTGGTACTACCTCGGCCCCCTCGCCATAGTAACCCTCATCACCGGCCTCACCGCCACCCTCCAAATCCTCAAAACCACCCGCACCAACCCCATAACCCACCTAAAGCAAGAATAACCATTTACCAGGTCAAGCCTTAACTGTCATGAAAGTCAAGTCTTAATCATATAGATCTTGCCCTAAGATGTTTAGCCGGCTCAAGCCAGGATTTGGTGCAAGTTTGTCCCGAGTACTCGGGATACCCACCATGTTTTCCCGATAGCTATCGGGATGACTGAACCTCAACGAAAGTTGGTATTTAGCTGGCGCAAGGTACTGTCATAAAAGTCAACCCTAATTATGTGGGTTTTGCCGTAAGGCGTTTAGCTGGTGCAAGGTCTTAAGCCCCGATAGCTATAGGGGTGACTTGCCGTGCCCCGAGAATATCGGTGGTGCCCATCATGTTGGCACTTAGACTGCCGCGTACCGCCCGCACCGACCTTATCAGAACACCACCCACCGGCCGGCTTCCTTAAAACAATTACCGTAGCTGACGCCAGCGAAAACTTGTGCAATCCCCCCATTAAAAAACTAATACATCCCCTTCACAATCCCATGCAACACCGGAACCCTATCACCCTCCGGCAACATCGACGGGCAGACCTGCCTTACAAAATCCGTAACCAAAGGAGAAAAACATTGAATCGCCACACCATCGATAGTAATATCCCATGGAAAACAAAAAGCGTTCGATTGAAAATAGCTATATCGTATGTACATAGTCGCCCCTTTCGTATTTACAAGACGCACCGAAAGCCGATACGAAGTCGTGCTAAAGTATTCTGTATTCGTAAACACATCGCGTAAGTGTCCCGGAGAGATGTATTTAGCACTATCAACCATACGCAACAACCGGTCAAAGTCGATATTATTTCTGCTGAAATAGAAACGTTTCTGACCCCACTGAATGTCATCCGAAGTGGAGTTTTTAAATTCCAGTATATTATGCTTGCACTGCTTGAGATCTGCCGCCGTAAACCCAAGATCATCGAATGCAGGAAGTCGGTCATAATTATCGCAAAGCCCTCGAACAAAACGCCGAACCACAGCGCCATCAAAATTTTTCAACCGCTCGCTTGTTGTGCGATCAGGATATAACCCCGACATCTGGCTGTTGATAAACTTATACTTTGTACCGTACCGTGCATAGGTCACGTAATCGGAATATCCATGAAAGCATCCCTGGGAACTATGAGTAACGGTAACCGTGTCGATGCCAACATCGCCGAAATCCTTTATCAGATCATGCACGGTAGTGACACGAACGGTCTGCTGGTAAATGTTGTAGATACGCAACGAATCGTTGGCACTCCGGCACACGATCTGCGATTGCTCCGGCTCATAGTATAGCGTCGACGAGTCGCCTACCGCGAACGGTAACGTGAGCAGATACCGCCAGGTGCCATTATCCATATCGTCATACTCTTCTCCGACGTACCCCAAATAGATCTTTCTCCCAATAGAGCCATAACGCAAAGAATGATCATCACTATAGCCGAAAGTAATAGGATAATCGCCTGCCGCCTGGTCTGTTTCTAAAGCAGCCTCAACAACAGTGTTATCAGTCGAAAATCGTTTGATCTTGTCGCCATTCCACGAAAAAAGTTTCCCATTCCTGCAAAAGAACGACCAGACATGGGGCTGAGATGAATAGGTGGCCACCGGCCGCAGAGCATCGTTCATCCTCACCACTTGGCCACGTTCAGACACCATGAAAAGCGCGCTGTTGTTACCATCGGTGCAGAAGTCCGTATAGCCAAGCGGCTTCCAGTCTATAGAGTCGCGCCGGGTCGCAAACACCATGTTCTCCTGGTTGACCAGAAAATAATCTTTGAAAATAGCGACACGTAATATTTCCGGTCGTGCAGCTCTATCGGTCTTGTTATATTTTTTTTGCCCCAACGGCGTGGGTAGCTGCCGCCAATGCTGGCAATTGTCTGGCGTATAGCCGATCACGTTCCACATCGATCCAACAATACCCTCTTGTTTCGTATTAAAGAACAACGCGCCATAGCGTTGGTTATTAGTAGTTACAATGGGAAGAGCCTTCCAGTGCGCGCCGCAGTCGCTGGAATAAGCAATACCTTTGCCCGATATACTCATCCACGCCCGGCCGTCATCCAGACTACACGTACCGTCTACCCACCCGTCCTGTCCGAAGTTCACAAAATGCCAGCTTGCACCCGCGTCCGTGGTCCTGTAAACGCTGCCCTGCCCCGAAAGAAACCCCGTCGAATCATTAAAGAAATCACACTGATCCACCTGCTCAAACTGCCCCGGAGTACTTGCATCAGCAACATTTCTCCAAACGCCACTAATCGAGTCCGCCCCGAAAATCGACAGATCCTTCCCAATCAGCATCGGCTTCTCCTGATCAGTTACATAAAAAAACACCCCACCCTCAGGAAGCGCCAGCTTCTCCCGCTCCACAGGCTGCCCACAAGCCGAAGCCCAAACGAGAATAAGACACAACAATGAAGTATACCGCACGATTCTTAGCTTAACATCAAACATACCCCACAGATGCCCCAATCCCCCCTTTTCCATAACCCAACACAAAATTTCTACAGTTATGGCATCAAGTGCTGGCGCAAGGTACTATCATCAAAGTCAAGTCTTAACCATATAGATTTTGCCCTAAGGTGTGTTTAGCTGGCGCAAGCCGGGATTTGGCGCAAGTTTGTCCCGAGTACTCGGGATACCCATCATGTTTTCCCGATAGCTATCGGGATGACCGAACCTCAACGAAAGTTAGTATTTAGCTGGCGCAAGTCTCCACCCCGAGGCACTCGGGGGAAGACTTGTGTCCTAAAATGTTGGCAGTCTCACGACTGCCGAACGTTGAGAAACTACAAAGTCCCACACCAGCCGCTATCCTCCCGCTTTAGCCCAACCTGCGCCAGACAATCTGTTATTACAGGAGAATTTCGTTTATATTCTCCTTAATCCTTCCCGCCAGCTGATCCGTAGGCAAATCATTTATATCTCGCCCGAAAGGATCTTTAGCTAGCTGAGTCTTAAGCGTAGCGTGACTTGCCGTGCCCCGAGCAAACTCGGAGGTGCCCATCATGTTGATTTTTAGACTGCCGAACGTTGAGCATATACAAAGTTCCCACACCACACCACTATCCATCCGCTTTACCCGACCTGCTCCAGATTAACGTTTTATTACAGGAGGATTTCGTTGCCGATCATTGAAGTAACCCCAGCAAATCCCGCTGCGTCAACGACTTCAAAACAGAGGCATCCGTATGAACCAAACTATTGACAAGATCCCTCTTCGTCTCCTGCAACAGCAGGATCTTCTCCTCAATAGTATTCGGACAGATCAATCTCACCGCCATAACATGCTTACTCTGCCCGATCCGATGTGCTCTGTCTATAGCCTGGTTCTCCACAGCCGGATTCCACCACGGATCAACGAGATATACATAGTCCGCCTCCGTAAGATTCAATCCCGTGCCGCCGGCCTTAAGACTGATAAGAAACACCCGTATAGTCGCATTATTCTGAAAATCCTTGATCCGTTCCGCCCGGTTCCGCGTCTGCCCCGTAAGATATTGAAACGGAATACCACGCGCCTCAAGCTGAATCCGTATCAGGTCCAGCATAGTCACAAACTGAGAGAACACCAGGATCTTATGATGAACATGTTTATTCTCGATATGCTCGATCAGCGTATCGATCTTCGCAGACTCATTACCGAAATACTCGTCGTCCTTAACGATCGCCGGCGAGTCACACAACTGCCGAAGTTTAGTAAGCCCCTGTAAAATATGCATACTCTGTGCCGCGATCTTATCCTCGGGAGTGGATTCCAGGAATTGCCTGAACTCCCGCTCACAAGCGTCATAAACCTTGCGCTGATCCGGCCCCATCTCGCAATGCACGATCATCTCGGTCTTCTCCGGAAGCTCGCCCGCCACCTGCTCCTTGGTTCGGCGCAGGATAAACGGACTGACCCGCCGCTGTAAAGCCTTAGCATGCTTGATACTTTTAAACTTATCGATCGGAATAGCGTAATGGTCACGGAAGTGCTGAAGCGTCCCTAATAACCCTGGGCATGCAAACGACAGCTGCCCATAGAGATCGAAGGTATTGTTCTCGATCGGCGTACCACTCAGCACCACCCGGTTCCGTGCCCGCAGCAACCTCGCCGCCTTATACCGCTGCGAGTCCGGATTCTTGATCGCCTGCGACTCATCCAGGAAAATATAATTGAAGCTATACTCTTTCAAATGCATCACATCCGCCAACAATGTAGTATATGAAGTGAGAATGATCTCATAACGATCAAAAGACATCACGTCCCGCACACGCGAAGTTCCATAAAGCGTCAGCACGCGCAGTGAGGGTGCAAACTTCTGCACCTCATCTTCCCAGTTAAAGATAAGCGAAGCCGGCACAACCACCAGGTTGGTATTCTGCTTCTGCTTGGTCCGCTGAGAAAGAATAAACGCAATGATCTGCAAAGTCTTCCCAAGCCCCATATCGTCGGCCAGGCACCCGCCAAAGTTGAAATCATCCAGGAAACCCAACCAGTTTAAACCTTGCTGCTGATAGGGGCGAAGGGTAGCCAGAAGCCCTTCCGGCACGGGCACATAATCGATTGTCTCAAAGCTGCCTGCCTTCTCTTGCAAACGGCTTAGGAGCGACTGAGCATCCGGAGTAAACACCTCACGGTCATACAGACTGGCAAGGTCGTTGAACCTTGAAACAGGCGTACGCAGCATGTCCTCGGCCGTGATCTCACCCGCATCGAAATAGCGTTCGAACTTCACCATCCATTCCTCGGGCAGGATCCCCACCGTTCCATCGTCAAGCGGAATAAACCGGTTCTTGTTCCGTATGGATTTTTGCAGATGCTTTAGCGATACCTGTTGCTTATCGAATTTAACCGAGATATTGGTATTGAACCAATCCACGCCGCTGCTCACCCGAATCGTGATCTTCGACTTGAATGGATTGAAATTATGGGAAAGCTTATTAAACCCAAGAATAGAAATACCCAACGCCCGCCATTCCTCGAACGCATCGAGAAACCAGTCATTCTCAAGAAAGCGCTTCTTATGAATAAACAGGTAATCGCGCGAGAATCCGCCCTCGAGCTGTTCCTCAAAATCCGGGTGCTGCCGTAACAGCACACTCGCAAATTGTAGCTCAGCCTCATCGTCACGCCTCAACGTAAACGGCTTACCCTTCTTATCCACCGAAAGGATCTGCCTCCGCGAAAGCACCGGCACCTCCAGCGTCCCATAAGTGAGTACAGGCGTGATCTCGATAAAATCCTCCGAATCCGATAAGTAGATGATCCGCTGATGAGGCTCATCAAAGCCACTCTGTTTCAGCTGCTGAGAAGTCGCCAATGCCACATCAGGGTAGGAGAGGTTCACCTTACTCTCATACCGCGACAAAAAATCATGCTGAAACTCCGACAACTTCGACGTATGAACCAACAGCACATTATCCGATTCCTTGAACCGCTTCAGCACCACCAACTGATCCGTATCCTCAATCAGGTAAGCCTTATTATCGACCATGATGAAATAGTCGTACCGTATATCCACCTGAGTAACATCGAGATGCTTCGCCCCGATCCGGATCAGCAGCGAAGATTCGTAGAAGATATCCCGGCTGCGCACCGTAAGATCCAACTCCACGCGCTCCGGCCGCAACTGAATAGGTACCAGCGACCCCGCCGTAATATTGGCGGATGCCGCTGTATTGTGAAAGTAAAAGTCGTACTGTAACGGGTTGCGCACCAACGCCTGTAAACCCGTAAGGTCAGATTCGGATCGGGCCGTCCTGAAATTGCTGTGGAACTTAGACAACGCCGCAAAGAACTTCGTCTCCTCAGGCTTCTCCGCCTTCCAGATCAGGTCCATCGGATCGAGCGGTGTAAGAGGAGCCTTGATCTTACCTTCCTGGCTCAAAGGCGCCATAAACAATTCGATAAAGAAGTGCCCATAGTACTTATGCTGACTGAGCACAACAATGGTCCGCGTGCGTATAGCCTCACCTGAAGCCGGCCGTGTGACCCTCTGCTGCGGAGCCTGAATAGCCGGCACCGCATTGAATGAAACCAACCCCTTCAGCTTCGGTTTGATAATGACCGACTTCTGATTGTACTCCAGCGTAAAGAATAGAGAAAGATCCTTCTCATGTTCCAGCCCATATTGCTTAGCCACACCCGCCAGCTTAGCATGACGCATCGCGCCATCAAAAAAAATCAGCAGATCCTCCCGGTTCATGATTTGCTGCAGCACCTGCCGCTGGTGCTCACACAACTTCCGCTTTGGAGCAAGGCACGTGCACGAGAGCGTTAATGTAGTCCCTTCCTGCCGCACCGCCACCCGGTTAGCCGCCTGTAAATGAGTCGTCTCTCTGAACGTAACGTGGTCAACATCCACCTCTTCAGGAATAAATTCCGCCACCCGGGCCGTAGCACTCGCGTCCGAACTATGCCGGAAAATAAACGTTGTCGTCAGATCCGCGATAGTAAAATCCGCAATCGTATAAGAATGTAAATCAGGTTGAGAAGAGTTGGATTTCGGCATCGGGTCCATCAGCTACAATAATAGAGATTTTAGACTGCATCAAAGAGCAATCCCACAAAAAGAATACCCCATCACAATCATCCGTAAAACTAATAAAATTAGCGTTGTTGAATTGCCCTTTTGCCTTCTGAATTTGGCAAAATACCGCCTGATCATACATAGATATCCCGTATCAGACTCCCTTCAGATCCATATCAGATCCATATCAGAGCCGCTTCAGACTCGTATCAATCTTATGGATTGTCCAGACTCCCTCCACACTCCCTCCAGACATCCTCCATAGATGGTCCTCTTGAATATTAAAAAATGAAGCAAAAACACACAAAAACTTACCCCCAGGAGAGCAACCAAATCACCAACAACCTCCCCACAAAACTAACACAATCCCATCCCAAAATCTCCCCAAAAACTAATTAAAATAGCACACCGCAGCTTGAGCTGGCGCAAGGTCTTAAGCGGAGCGTGACTTGCCGTGCCCCGAGAATCGGTGGTGACTACCATGTTGGCAGTCTCCCCCGAGTACTCGGGGCCGAAGATTCAGGCTGGGGAGGTAATGGCGGGCTTAGTCCTCCTTTAAGCATGATCGATTGTTCGAGCCTCCTCCCGCGTGCCCACACTCACACGCATTTATCCTGCCCATCCTCACATCTTACAAATCTTGTCCAACTTGTCGCCCCCCTGACATTTTAACAAAAACCATCAACCTAACTTTGCTCCATAAACGCGAACCCGAACATGATGCACGTTCAAGCTAGACTCGCCTGCCTCGCAGTAGCCCTCCTCATAAGCTTCACAGCGCTGGCCCAGCAGGAAACAGAACACCGTACCAAAGAATACAACCTCGACGACCATGTAGCAATAAGCGGCTACGACCCCGTGGCTTATTTCACCCAGAATAAAGCCGTAAAAGGAAATCCGGCGAATACCTTCACATACCAGGGAGTACGATACTACTTTTCTTCAAAAACAAACCTCGAAACATTCCGTAAGGATCCAGCTAAGTACGAACCTGCATATGGCGGATGGTGTGCCTATGCAATGGGATCAACAGGAGAAAAAGTAGAGATCGACCCGGAAACATTCAAAGTAAAAGATGGTAAGCTCTACCTGTTCTACAACCAGTTTCTCAACAACACGCTTCCAAAGTGGAACAAAGACGAAGCGAAGCTGAACAAACAGGCTGACGCAAACTGGAAGAAGATCTATCCCTGAAATTCAGAAACGCAACGCGTCATTTGAAGAAAAGACACCCTGCAAGTATTAACGGACCCTATCTATGATTGATCATACCGGCATAAAAAAGCCATTCCTTTATCTGTCGTGGACACTTCAGATAATCAGCGCAATAATCCTGATACAAACACTTTTCTTTAAATTTACAGCGGCGCCTGAGTCGGTGTATATCTTCGACAAAGTAGGCCTTGGTGCTCCTGGCCGTATCGGTACGGGAATAGCCGAGCTTATAGCGAGCATGCTGTTGCTGGTTCCTGCCACGGTGTGGTTGGGTGCCGTACTGAGCATAGGCATCATGGGGGGAGCGCTGTTTTCACACCTTACCGTCCTCGGCATAGACGTCCAGGGCGACGGCGGTTACCTGTTCGCGCTTGGCCTGATTGTGTTCACAAGCTGCCTGGTGGTACTGGCTATCCGGCGCAGACAGATCCCCGTATTGGGCTCACGCCTTCCATAAACAAGTTTAGAGAGCACGACAAATGATACCTTCTTCATTACAGCGCACAACGGCCGATACACTGCAGCAATTGATAGACGTCTTGACGCAGTTGGACGATAGCGCTTACCAGCAAAGCCTCCCGGTATTATCAGACACATCCATCGGCAAGCACGTCCGCCATATAGCCGAATTCTACCTGTGTCTCTTCGGCGGAATGCCGCTGAAACAAGTGAATTACGATGGCAGAAAGCGCAACCTCCAGTTGGAAACAGACGTCAGGTTTGCCATCCATACGCTGTATTGTATAATCCAGGAAGTGTTGAGTATAGAAAAGGATGACACCCTGCAGCTCCGCCAGGAATACACGCCCGGAGAACCGATATGGGCAGGCTCGACGTACTTCCGGGAGTTGATCTTTAACCTCGAGCATTGCATCCATCACCTGGCCACGATACGCATAGGCGTGAGCAGCATGCGCCAGGCTTATGCCATACCCGAAACGTTTGGTATAGCGCCGTCCACGGTGCAGCATCAGCAATCGATTTATCTGCAGTAATTTTCTCTCACAGCAGGCTTGTGGCGTACCGGTATAACAATGATTTCGCGTTTACAATATCTTAACTTCTGGACCAGGCTTACCCACTGGGAGTATTGGCCATTTGAGGTCGTATATTTCCCGGTATTATTGTATTGGCTGTGGCTGTCGCTGAAGTCCCGGTCCTTCTTCTTCTTCTCCGCAGCCAACCCTGCTATCGAGACCGGCGGAATGATGGGAGAATCCAAATCCCGGATCTTACAGAAGATCGATAAACAGCACCGCCCGGAAATGTTGCTCGTCGCCATGCCAATGGATAGCAGCACGGTATTACAACAGATGCGTGACAGCGGCATCGTTTTTCCGGTGATCGCCAAACCTGATATAGGAGAGCGGGGATGGAAAGTCGAGAAGATTCTCGACGCACAACAACTGTATGCCTATATGAACGAAGCAAAAGCTGACTTCCTGATTCAGGAATACGTTGACTATGAGCTGGAGCTTGGAGTATTTTATTATCGCTTCCCCGATCAACCTAATGGCATAATATCGTCCGTCGTCATAAAAGAATTCCTCACGCTAACCGGCGACGGTCGTTCAACATTCGAAGCATTAGTATTACAGGATCCACGTGCCCGCTTACAGTATTCGGCGCTTAAACAACGCTATGCCCATCGCCTCAATGAAGTGTTGGCCGAAGGCGAATCATCGATGATCATGCCCATAGGAAACCATAGCCGGGGAACCAAATTCCTGAACGGCGACTACCTCATCACTCCGCAGCTCGCCCGTGTATTCGATCGTATAAGCCGCCCCATAGACGGTTTCTACTACGGACGCTTCGATATCCGGTGCAGCAGCCTTTCCGACCTGTATACAGGCAGCGGTATCCGCATACTCGAGCTGAATGGAGTAGGAGCAGAGCCGGCTCACATATACGATCCTCGCTTCCCCGTAATGAAGGCATACCGCGTGCTATTCCAGCATTGGTCCGTGCTTTACAGGATAAGCCGTGCTAACAATAGCAACGGCGTTGCCTACATGAGTTTGCGCGAAGTAATAGAACGGTACAAAGCGTTAAAGCGCTATAGAAAACAGATGGTTACACTATGATCATTTTACTGTTGAACATACTGGTCGGGGCTATGGTAAGTTTCGCAGGCTCATTACCGGTTGGAGTTATTAACATAACCGCCATGCAAATAGGCTGGAGTAAGGGGATCCGTGCCGCATGTAGTTTCGCCGTCGCTTGCGCAGTGATCGAGGCGATATACAGTACGGTGGCCGTAGTCGCGGCTAACGCGTTTATCCATACAGATAGCCAGCGAACAGGTGCAAATCTGGTATCAATCGTCGTCTTACTGATCGGTGGAGTCTATTATTGGCGCAAACATCCCACCGGAGAGCGAAGCTCGACTGGCCTGAATGTGTTTTCAAAAGGAATCCTGCTAAGCCTTATCAACCTTGCCGCCGTTCCCTTCTGGCTGGTCTACACAGCCATATTGCAAACACACCATTGGATCTCCATCAACAGCTTTCCTACCATAACCACCTACATCATAGGAATATCCCTCGGAACCGCCCTCGCCTTGCTCACGTTCGCAACCATCGGAAAACAAGCCGGCCGCCATCTTAACCCGAATGTACAATGGATCAACAAAGTCACCGGTACTATCCTGTTCGGATCAGGCCTCATACAAGCCGCCACCCTGGCGCAAGGTCTTTAGCGTAAGCGCAGACTTGTGACATCCCATGTGGTAAGTCTTCAGACTTACGCCAACCTGCGCGCCACCTGCGCCTGCCACCCAAGCCTCCCATGTAAGTGTCACGCTATGGGAAAGCTTTTTCATCTTCGCACTCCCACACAAACGCTCTCGCACTTCGCACTCACACTGTTTCCCGCCGTCCGTTTTCCAAAAAAAACCGCCCACAACAGCTCCGTTGATGTCCGAATTCGTAAAATTCATGTAAGAAATCACGATAAAACGAAGAAAAACGTCATAACGCGTTTTGAAAAGCTCCGTTTTTCGCTAAATTAAGTAATGACCTGTCGCCCCGAAGCCGCTTTTTCAGTGTGGGTTTGAATATTTTTTTTAACTTTGTTTTTGATGGACTTACAAGTTTTATTCTACATCATCGTTGCGATAGTCTTTATTGTAGGGAAGTTCCTGAAGAAAAAAGAGGATGTACCTGGCAGCGCTCCGGAGCAAACTCCGGCGCGTACGCAGCGTAATTTCGAACAGAGGGGTTCAAACCCTACATCAGCTCCACAGGCGCCGATGACCTTTGAAGAATTGCTTCGTGAGATCCAGCAGTCAAAGGCGCCCGCTCAGGTAGCGCCGCGCCAACAGCCGGCTAAGGCCCCTGCTTCATACGTGGATTACGACGACGAGATAGCAGAAGAAGAGCAGGACCTGGAAGACAAGGACTACAACTACAGGAAAAAAGATCCTGTATACGATGTATACGAGCAATCGAAAAAGCAGGCATTTAACCGTCCCTCTCTGGAAGAGACGATGAAGGTAGGAGATACAGACGTGAGCTACGGAAGGTTTAAGGCATTTGAGCAGGAGAAGAAACGTGATGTGTTGGGAGAGTATCTCGCAGAGCTTCGCGATCCGGAAGGATTTAAGAAGGCAGTTGTAATGAATGAGATCTTACAACGTAAATTTTGATTTTTTAATAGAAACCTTACACGAATAGGGTAGCTTATTTTTTAGATACACCATATTTTTTGAACACATTATTGTGACCCTGATCTTTATAGTTTTATTGACAAGTTGGTTACAATAACTTTTTGAATATTATATAGTATTGTTAAGTCCTTATTAATGATCACTTTCATGAGAAATCCGCTGTTTCTTTCCGCCGTGCTATACCTGGGCGTGTGCGCGGGAGCATGGGCTCAAAACGTCCCTGCCCCTCAGTGCGAGACCATACAGGTGGAACCAAAGGTGATGCATCCTCAAAGTGGAGCTAAAGGCTCGATCACGTTGGTCTTTAAGAACTCATCGGCTGAAAACTATACTATTTACTGGCTCAATGCTCGCAACAGGCAAGCAGACCGCCCCATATCGGCCGGCGACCTGAAAAACTTACCATCCGGTTTTTACGATCTCTTGATAGTCGATAAAAATAAAAAAGGTTGTATTAAGCAACTAACCGTCACGCTTAATTGATCTTATAAACATTGACAACATGCTGTATTTTACACGCAAGAATTTTTTAAGCTTACTTCTCTTTCTTACTGTTTCCTTTTCAGCGTTTGCCCAGGCCGTTGTTACGTTGGATCAAAAGAAGGACGCTTGTGACGTTCTGCAAAATGGATCAATACGCGTTACCGTAGTGAGCGGTGTAGCGCCCTTAAGTTATTTTTACCTGGGGCTCGGGTTCGGCCAATCTGGTTCCGGTAATGTTACCGTTGGAGTACCGGTTACGATTACTGGCCTTCAGGCAGATAACTACGTGTTTGTAATGAACGACGGTGATCCTGCTTCGAACTATAACACGATATTTACAATCAACAATACTCCTACGCCATTGGCAGGTAGTGTTGACGCTGTGGTTAATAACTCAAGCTGCAGTGCGCCTAATGGTTCCATTTCAATAACAGCCAGCGGCGGTAGCGGCAGCGGCTACTCCTATTCATGGACAGGCCCCAATGCTTTTTCGGCTTCAACAGATGACATTACTGCATTGGTTGGCGGAACCTATACTGTAACTATTTCCGATAATGGAACAAACTGTACCCGTACAATATCCCGGACCATTACCGATCCCTCTCCGAATATCTATGCGATTACAACAGCTTCACCTACAGTAGTTTGTCCAAGCGCAGGGTTGTCGCTCGCACTGGGAAATTCCGAAAACGGCGTCACCTACACAGTATATAATAATGGAGGATCAACGGGCATCACGGCAACCGGCAACGGCAGTCCGCTGTCTTTTGCAATCCCGGCTGGCTCGTTTGTAAACGGCGACGTATTCACCATTCGCGCAACCAACGGCTTCTGTACACCGCAAGTAATGACGGGCTCGGTAACTGTGAATATCCAGAACCTGGTTATTACAGTCAATTCGAATACGCAGAACAGACGATGCGTTGCGCCCTTTGATGGTGCAGTAGATATCTCCCTGTCGGGAACAACCAATGCTGTAACCTACGCCTGGTCTGGTCCTGGTGGTCCCTATTCAACGCAGGATCTATCTGCCGTTCAAAACGGCGCATACACAGTGACTGCTACAGACAATGTTACAGGCTGTTCAGTGACATCGAATATAAACGTAGCCGATGGTCGTCCGATTTTAGCGTTGACAAACACATCGGTGCCGAACACACGGTGTATTTCACCGTTTAATGGATCCATAAATCTTACCGTGAGCAACTCAATCGGTGCACCTACTTTCGTATGGACCGGACCCACCACCATCCCGGCAAACACGGAAGACCCGACAGCGCTCGATGATGGTCCTTACACGGTAACCGTAACCGACCCCACATCGGGCTGTACTACCAATGGAAACATTACAGTAGCAGATGGCGCACCGACAATTACAATAAGCAGCGCGGTTACCCCGAACACAAAATGCGTGGCTCCTTTTACCGGAGCAATAAATATTACCGTCGGCAATGCCATAGGCACACCCACATTCGTATGGACTGGCCCGACCGCCATCCCCGCAAACACCGAAGATCCGACAGCACTCGACGATGGGGCGTATACCGTAACAGTGACCGACCCTGCATCCGGTTGTACCGCAACGGCTAATATTACCGTTACCGACGGAGCACCCGTATTGTCGCTGAGCGCAACCGTAGCAGACAATACAAAATGTGTGGCCCCATCGAACGGAGGTATCGATCTTTCAGTAACCGGCGGTGGCCCTGGATATACGTATCTCTGGTCGAACGGAGCAACAACACAGGACCTTTCAGGTGTAGTGAGCGGATCCTACTCCGTAACGGTTACCGACACGAATAGCGGCTGTACAGCAACAGGCAGTTACACAGTAAACGACACGCCGCTCAGTGTTAATGCCACACCCACGATTACGGACAATACAAGATGTTTGTTCCCTTTCAATGGTGCGATATCCTTGAATGTAACCGGCGGTGGTCCCGGATATACATATATATGGAGTGGCCCTAGTCCGTTTAGCTCCACTTCGAAAGACATATCCGGCCTCCAGCCCGGATCGTACAACGTAACGATCACCGAAACAGCTACCGGCTGTACGGCAACGCTAAATAACTTGCAGGTTAACGATACACCGCCCACAATCTCTATTACAGGAAACATAACGGACAACACCCGTTGCGTTACCCCGTTCAATGGAGCCGTTGACATTACGGTAACCGGCGGCACGGCGTATACCTACAAGTGGGTAAGCTCGGTGGCCGGATTCCCCACCACCACAACACAAGATATCAGCGGTCTCGAGTCGGGCACATACACCGTCACCGTTACGGAAACAGCAACTGGCTGTACCGCAACAGAAGATTTTGCTGTAGGAAACGTAACACCTACGCTCGCGTTGAGCAGCACGTCAACAGACAATACACGTTGCGTGACACCATTCGATGGTGCCATTGATCTGACGGTTGCCGGCGGATCTGGAACCTATTCCTATGCGTGGACGCGCACCAGTGGAGGCTTTAACGCCAGCACCCAGGATATATCAGGCTTGCCGGCGGGAACCTATAACGTCACAGTAACCGATACGCCGAGCGGCTGTACCGCCACGCTTTCGGCTACGGTGGTCGATAGTCCGCCGACAATAACGATTACCAATTCAAAGCAGCCCAACACCCGTTGCGTGGCTCCCTTCAATGGCTCTATTGATATAACGATTGGAGGAACGGCAACTGGTCCTTTTAGTTACGCCTGGTCAGGTCCCGGTCTCTCGGCCACAACGCAAGACGTTTCCAACCTCCGCGATGGAACGTATAACGTAGTCGTAACCGATCAAAGCACCGGCTGTACAGCATCGGCATCAATTGTCGTTAACCCTGCCACGCCTACACTCACGTTAAGTCGTACAATTACGAATAACACACATTGCGTTGGTCCTTTCAACGGATCGATCACGATTACACCAGGTGGAGCACCAGGTCCGTTCGCATTCACATACCTGTGGTCGAACGGCGCAACAACCCAGAATATTTCAGGACTGGGAAGTGGATCATATACAGTAACGGTAACCGATACGAACAGCGGCTGTACTACATCAGCTACGTACAATGTGGGTAATACATTGCCGACCATTGGAGTGGCAGCAAGCATTACGAACAACACACATTGCGCTGCGCCATTTAACGGCGGAGTGGATATCACCTTGTCGGGAACAGCAACAGGTCCTTTTAACTATAGCTGGACCAACTCCGGTGGTACTGTCATCGCTACCACGCAAGACATTACGGGCGTGCAGAATGGCCAGTATACAGTATTGATAACGGATACCAGTACCGGCTGTACCGCGACACGTACCTACAACGTAGGCAGCAACCTGCCGACGATAACAATAAATCAGACGATTACGGCCAATACCGCCTGCGCAGCTCCTTATAATGGAGCGATCAACATCACAGTAGCAGGCGGCAGTGGCGCGTATACGTATCTGTGGTCGAACGGCGCTACAACCGAAGATATATCGGCTGTGCAGGACGGAAACTACACAGTAACGGTAACCGATACCAATAACGGCTGTACACAAACGAAAACGATAACCGTTCCGAAGACAACGATTGCCTTTTCAGCGGCTGCCGTGGCTACCGTAAACACCCGTTGCGTGGCTACGTTCAATGGAACAGTCACACTGACCGTGACCGGTGGGGTAGGGCCTTTTACGTACTTGTGGAACAACGGAGCCACTACACAGAACCTTGCCAATCTGCCCGCAGGAACATACTCAGTAACGGTAACAGACCAGACAACAAATTGCCAGGTTACAGCATCGGCTACGGTGACCGATAACCTGCCTGTAATATCGATCAGCAATACGCCGACGGCCAATACCCGTTGCGTACTCCCCTTCAATGGTGCAATAGATATTACGGCTACAGGTGGCACTGCTCCTTATAATTACTCGTGGACCAGCACGACCGGCTTTACATCAAACTCGGAAGATATTTCCGCGTTGCGCCCGGGTGATTATACAGTAGTGGTTACCGATCCTGCTAGCGGATGTACACGCTCGGCAACAATTACGATACTGGATCAGGCGCCTGCAATCACAGTGAGCGGCACACTTACCGCAAATACCCGCTGCGCCACTCCTTTTAATGGCAAAATAGATATTACTCCTGCCGGTGGCACTGCTCCTTATAATTATTCATGGACCGGTCCCAGCTTTACCGCGAATGTGGAAGATATTTCAGGCCTCGCCCCTGGAGATTATACTGTAGTCGTTACCGACCCCACCAGCGGATGCTTCGTATCAGCTACGTATAAGATTCTTGATAATGCGCCTACGTTGGCATTGTCTGCGAACCTGACGCATAATACTTCGTGCACGACGTCGAATGGAGCGATAGACCTTTCGGTAACACCGGCTGCGGGTACATATTCGTATGTATGGTCCGGAGCGTCCAGCGCAACGACTCAGGATATTACCGGTCTCGCCCCAGGCGTATACAATGTGACAGTAACGGATACCAATACAGGCTGTACCGCCAGCGCCAGCTATACTATACAGAATAACGTTCCAACGCTGGCCATTAACCTGGACGCCCTCGTTGACAACACCCGCTGCGTTACACCGTTCAATGGCTCGATCAAGATAACGGCAACCGGCGGTACGGGCACACTTTCATATGCGTGGTCCGGAACATTAGGATACTCGGCTATAACAGACGACATCAGCAACCTTCCCGCGGATGTTTACACAGTAATCGTAACAGATGCGGGCAGTGGCTGTACAGCAACCGCCTCCTATACTATACATGATAATTCATCGCCGCTCTCTATTAGTATAGACAGCTTCACGGATAATACCCGCTGTGCTACTCCTTTTAATGGAGCGATCTCCGTAACCGTAAGCGGTTCTACCGGTCCGTTCACGTATGCATGGACCAGGGTACCTGCCGGTTTTACAGCAAGTACCGAAGACCTCACCAACCTTGCGCCGGGTAACTATACTCTTTTAGTAACCGATAACATCACCGGATGTACGGCCACCGTATCGCAGGTGATAAATGACAACGCGCCTTCGCTGTCTATCACGAATATTACGGTTATTGACAACACAGCCTGTATAGCTCCGTTCAATGGCTCTATCAACATCGATATAAGCGGCGGAACAGGACCCTACACGTACGCATGGTCTAACGGCGCAACAACGGAAGACATCAGCGGCCTAGATCAGGGTACTTACGTAATCACGGTAACAGAAACAAGCACCGGTTGTAAAGGAACCGCGTCGATCGATGTGCACACCACGCCTTCGACACTCGACGCGACCACGACCTCTACCAACAACACGCGTTGTACCGCGCCTTATGATGGTACGATCGATCTGACAGTAACCGGAAGCACTGGTCCGTTCTCCTACTCATGGACAAAGACAGGCAGTACTACTTTCACGGCCACCACCGAAGACCTTTCGGGGCTGCAGGATGGGCAGTATACCGTAGTAATTACCGACCAGGGCACAGGATGTAAAATAACGCGTACCCAGATCGTCAATATCACTCCTCCGATTGTCTTTACGATCACGGGTAACATAACGGACAACACGAAATGCGTTGGCCCCTTCGATGGCGCTATCGACATCGACGTGACTCCGGCAAGTACGTATACGTTCCTTTGGACCGGCCCCACGCCATTTACATCGACGTCAGAAGATATTACCGGACTTGCCACAGGCGACTACACGGTAGAAGTGACCGATGTACCGAGCGGCTGTAAGCAGACCGCTACTTTCCACGTAGACGACGCGACGCCTGTTATAAGCGTAGTGCTCGATTCGCGTACACCGAATACCGTATGCCTCGCTCCGTTTACAGGTTCATTATCGATCACCGCTTCCGGTGGTTCGAACTCCTTCAGCTACGCATGGACAGGCCCTGGAACATATTCATCAACCAGTGAAGATATTACCGCCCTGCTCGACGGAGACTACACGGTAACCGTTACCGACCTGACGCTCGGCTGTAAAGCAACACAGCTGTTTACCGTAATCGACAATAAGCCTGTGATCACACTGCCGACACAAACGGTAGTGGATAATACAAGCTGCGTCAATCCGTTCAACGGATCGATCACCGTAGCGGCAGGCGGTACATCGCCCGGTCCGTTTACATACACCTGGACGAGTGTTAAAGGTTATACCGGATCTGGAGCAACCATTACTGGTCTGGCGCCGGATGACTATACCGTAACTGTAACCGACGGCACCAACGGTTGCTCGAAAAGCTTCCCAATAACAGTAAACGATGATGCTCCGTCACTGACCGTGACGCTGGACGCAAAAACCGCAAATACACAATGTCAGACGCCTTTCGATGGCTCGATCTCAGTATCAGTTGCCGGTAGCGCAGGACCATTCGACTATCTGTGGTCAGGCCCTGGAACCTTCTCGGCAACCACGGAAGATCTGACCGCGATTGAAGATGGTAACTATACAATAACAGTAACCGATACCAACACCGGATGTAAAGGAACACTGCCTGTTACGGTAGACGATAATAAGCCGGTAATTACGGTTACGGCCGACGTCATAACGCCGAACACAGCGTGTACAACGCCTTTCAACGGAGCAATAACCGTGAGCGCGTCCGGCACTGCCGGCCCTTATGATTACACATGGACTGGCCCTAACACCTATACTGGTACCGGTGCTGCAATAACAGACCTTGAACCTGGTGACTATATAGTTACAGTAAAAGATCAAAACCTCGGATGTACCGGTACGCTGCTCGTAAAAGTTCCGAACGGAGCAACAGGTGGCTCAGCAGACGCGGGTGATCCGACAGCTGGAATCTGCGCCGGAGCTACATACACATTTACCGATGCAACCATCGCAAATGCAACATCAGGTACCTGGTCACTAGTCACTCAGCCTACTGGTGGTGATGGCGTATTGACCCCTACTGGCCCGATGACCGACCCTTCGCTGGCTACATTCACGGCTACAGTTGCGGGTCCATACGTAATTCGCTTGACCGCAAATACGGCCGGCGGCGCCTGCGCAACCGGAACGGATGATATCACGATCAACGTGTCTACCGGACCGACTGCGCCGGTATCGGCAGGAACCGACCAGCTCGATGCTTGTGGTTATACAACACTCGCCGGAAGCTCGCCCGCTCCGGGAACAGGCGTATGGACAGCAAACCCTGGAGACGGCAAATTCTTGCCAGACGCAACACGTCCTGACGCGAAGTTCGGCGGCTCCGCAGGTGTAGCCTACACACTACGCTGGACCGTTACCAACGGCGCATGCGTTTCGTTCGATGAAGTGACAATTCAGTTCAACCCTAACTCGCCTTCACCTGCTGATGCCGGTCCGGACAGACGTGCATGCTTCCCTAACCCGACAAATATGCTGGCGGTCGATCCTACAGGAGTCGGAGAGTTCGGGACTTGGACGATGACACCAAATACGGGAACGATATCGGATTTGAATAATTCTTTGGCTGACGTTAACGGTGTCGCTGGAGAAGTATATACCCTGATATGGAAAATTACCAACCCTGCGGCTCCCGCCGGCTGTAATGTAAGCGCTGATACAGCGCTTGTATTTATAGATGCATCGGGGCCGCTTGCTAACGCGGGTTCATACGATCTTATGTATTGCGGAGGATTACAGCTCAAGGCCACAAATCCAGGTACGACTGCCACTGGCCTGTGGACAATTGTTTCAGGTCCTGCCGGCGCGTCTATCGATAGCCCAACCCTTTACAATTCGAATTTTTCTGGCCCTGCAGGTGATTATGTATTGCAATGGGAATTGACCAATGCGTGCGGAAACAGCCAGGCTACGGCAAGTTTCAAGATACAGGATGGACCGACAACGGCTAATGCTGGAAACGATCAGTCGATATGTGCGAATACTACGACGCTTCAAGGCAATACACCTGCGTCGGGAACAGGAACATGGACGATTGTTAGCGGCACAATTCCTCCAGGACAGCCGTTTGCCCCTGATGCAAACACGCCCGGAGCAACCTTTACAGGCATAGCCGGACAGACCTACGTGTTACGCTGGACCATCAGTAAAGCCGGTTGTACAGATAACACCGATGATGTCACGATCATATTCAACAGCAGCACGTCTCTTACAGTAAGTGCAGGTGCTGACCAGCACATCTGCGGAACAGACGTGATACTGAATGCCGATCCACTGACCGGAACCGACACCGGACAATGGACTATACTGGGCGCCAATAATACACTAGGATCGGTAGCGACTCCTGGCGATCCACACTCGAACTTCCACGGCACTGCCGGTCAGGTATTCCTGTTGCGTTGGGAACTTACGCATGTGGCAGGCGGCTGTACCTCTAAAGTGGCGGATACCGTGCAGATAACGCTTGATGCAGCACCGACCCCCGCAAATGCAGGCCCTAATCAGCCGAACGTTTGCGGACCTGCGCAACTGGCTGCCAATACGCCTACCGTTGGAAACGGCGCATGGACTACTGTAAGCGGTACGCCGATCGGAAACTTCTCCGGCGTAAACGACCCTAACTCGACCTATACCGGAACAGCCGGGGTGACATACGTACTGCAGTGGACAATCACCAGCGGTGTTTGTACACCGTCAACCTCTACGGTAACAATAACCTTTGATCCCAATTCGCCGACACCTGCCAACGCAGGACTGGATCAATCCGTGTGCGGTACGTCAACCAGACTGGCAGGCAACGCCGGCGCAACGGGTGAAACAGGAACCTGGACAATTATAAGCGGGACAGTTCCTCCCGGACAGCCTTTTAGCCCAGACGCCAATACGCCTAATGCAACGTTTACCGGTATCGCCGGACAAACGTATGATCTGGTTTGGACCATTGTAAATACAGCTTCGCCGGTAGGATGTTCAGTGAATGAAGATCATGTATCGATAACATTCAACACAGCCGGACCTACAATTGTCGACGCAGGGCCGCCACAAACAATTTGTGGAACCACGGTTGGGCTTGCTGGTAATGATCCCGCACCTAACTTGGGATTATGGACAGTAGCCGGTACTACGACGGGAGGCAGTTTTATAGATGATACGCGATTTGACACAGACTTCACCGGCACACCTGGTAAGACTTACACCCTGTACTGGACAATCCGCAATGGATGTGGTTCCATACGCGATAGCGTAGATATAACACTGGATGCAACGCCAACGACGGCAAACGCAGGCCTGGATCAACCCGATGTATGCGGACATGCGGATCTGGCAGCCAATACACCGGCGTCGGGTAATGGCGTGTGGACAATCCAGTCGTCTGCACCAGCCGGAGCAACCGGAACATTCTCCGACGCTAACAGCGCTACGTCGGACTTCACCGGTACAGCCGGAACGACATACATACTTCGCTGGACAATATCGAGCGGTTCATGTACCGATAGTTTCGACGAAGTGTCGATAACATTTAACGCGAACTCGCCCACGCCGGCAAACGCAGGCCCTGACCAACGGTATTGTGCCGCAACATCGGTATCACTGGCGGGTAATACCCCAGGTACGAATAACGAAGGCACATGGTCTATCATAAGCACACCAGCGGATGGAACAATCGCAGGTATACATAATCCTGCTTCGTCGTTCACACCGGGTGCAGCCACAAGCTATACATTGGTGTGGTCGATAAGGAACCTGTTAGCCCCCGCGGGCTGCTCGGTAAATACCGATACCGTAACCCTCGACTTCGATTCAGCGGCACCTACGGGAGTGAACGCCGGCCCTTCACAAAGAGTCTGCGGTAACAGCGTAACGCTCGCCGGCTCAAGCCCGGGAACCAACGATGGTGCCTGGACAGTGTTCGGTGGTACACCGACAGGTGGAAACTTTACCGCTCCAACGTCGCCTACGTCTACATTTACAGGTACAGCCGGACAGACCTATATCTTACAGTGGAGAGTAAGCAACGCCTGCGGCGCTGCTTCCGATACAGTGAAAGTCGTGCTGGAAGCTAATCCTCCTGCGGCCAACGCCGGTCCCGATCAGGTGGTTTGTAGCACAGCTACTCCGGTAAGGCTTGCGGCTACAGCAGTCGCTCTTCCGGCCCGTGGTATTTGGGTGGCTTCAGGCGGCTTTGTGGTTAGCCCGACAAGCCCGATATCTGACTTCATAGGTCTCGCAGGACAGATTTATACACTGCAATGGCGCGTGGACAACGGTACAGGTTCTGCCTGTCCGGCGAAAACAGATGAGGTGATCATCAACTTTGCAGCGCCGCCGGTGGCGCCGACCCCTGCAGTAACGATCTGCGTAAACAACGCCGCGCCGACGCTGACTGCGGTGGCAACCGGTGCGACAAGCTATCAGTGGTATTACTATCCAACACCAGCTTCGCCCCGCACGCCAATCGCAGGAGCGATAACGGGTAACTATACTCCGCAAACTGAACTGGTTCGTACAGCTGCGGGTTCGATAACATATGAGGTAACCGCACTTTACAACGGCGGTGCGTGCGAAAGCGCAGGTACCAAGATCACCGTTACGGTTTCTGATACGGGTTCATGCGCACCTGGTGGCGGCGGTGATAATTGCGGACTGTTCCAGATCGATTTCGATAGTAACCTGACAAAACTCCCGACCTGTAAAAATGGAAAAGACGGTGTGATCGTGGTTACTGTGTCGAACGTTATTCCGACATCGCCTGCAACAGCGAGCATCACAGTGAAGCTTGTTGCACAAGACGGAACATCGTATACACAACTTCGTGAAAGCGGCTTTAAGTATACGTTCTCGAATTTACCGCCTTCTAACTATATCCTTAAGGTGAAGAATATCCGCGGTGATAGTTGCGTGAATACGACGTTCGCATTGCCGCTGGCTACGGTTGTACATGGCACAGCATCGGACATCGTAGATGCTACTTGCCCTGGTGAATCAACCGGTCAGGCCAGATTGACAATAGCCGGAGGGAACTCACCGTACGAATACACGATCAACGGTACGGACTGGATCCCAGGATTCATATCCGGAAACGTGATCACCGACCTGCCGTCGACGGGCAAATACAACATCGCAATACGCGATGACAACACCGATTCGTGCCCGGATACAGTATCGGTAACGATCAACAGCCCCGCGCCGATCACACACGCGATCGCCAACCTCACGCCGATTACGGAATGTAACGGCACCGACGGAGGCTTCACGGTGTCCAACATCCAGGGTGGTACAGGAGCGTACAACATCCGTCTGTTGACGCAAAACTCAGGCGGTGCACTGACCATCGTGCGCGACTTCGAACCGGTAACCGGAAACGAAATGCAGTACGAGAACCTGCCGCAGGGATCGTATATAATAGTGATCGAAGACGCCAACGGATGTACCGTGAACACCTCGGCTGCACCTACAACAGTCGATGCGCCGGGAGCAATAGACTTTACAGTACTGAAGCTCGGCGATGCGAACTGCTCGAAGAATGCGAAGAGCGGACGGATCAGGATTCATTTCGCGGTACCGGGAAGCTACCTCGTGGGTATCAGCAGAAATCAGACTATCGAGCCTGTGAAATACCAGCCGGTTAATTATAATCTGACCGACCCGGATATAGAAGTCGATACACTCTCGAACGGAAACTACTTCATATTCGCGAAACCGGCAGTAGGAACAGTATGTCCTTCGGTACGAACAATAACAGGTGGCCCTATCGGTGGCGCATTTGCAGTGAACTTCGCTACGCAGCGGGTATGTAATACCAACGGAGCTGCCGCGCTGAACATAACCAACATCAAGGGCGACACCCTCGACGCAAATGCTACAGTAACGATCAAGGTCTTCCGTCAGGGTGACGATGTGAACCCTGTCGAGGTGATCACGATGCCGAACCTGACCGTAAACAAATCGATCCAGCTGGTATACAATCCGTCGGCGTCACCTTCGCACGACTTCCTGACTCAGCCTGACTCGTATTATATCGAGCTCTCGCAGAAACAGGGTGGATGTACGATAACGTCGAACAGGATCCTGTACCGCGTAACAAGCTCGATGACGATCCTGCTGGACAATATCCGGGCATCGTTACCAGAGCCTCGCCAGACGGGCGGATTTACGCTCAAGGACATCGTAGGCGGATATCCTTCCGGCAGCGCCGGAGCAACACCGTTCTACAACGTATCGATAATCGATCCTACAGTAGACAATGTGGTTATCGGGCCGCTCGAGGTTCCTCGTAATGCGCAGGGAGTATATCAATACGACTTCAAAAATGTCGGAATCGGAACATACCGCGTATTGGTGACAGATAGCTCAGGCTGTCAGGCCGACACCTTAGTGATCGTTCCTCCCGATACACGGATCATTATCCCGAACGTCTTCACACCGAACAATGACGATGTGAACGATACATTTGAGATCGTGAACCTCCCGATCACAGGAAAGCACAAGCTCGTGATCACCAACCGTTGGGGTAACGAAGTCTTCTCGTCCAGCGATTACCACGTAGGAAACTTCTGGACCGCTGAAGGCGCATCAGAAGGCATCTACTTCTACCGCCTGCAAGTCGAAGGCGGAAGCGTATACACCGGTTGGGTCGAAATAATAATCGGCACCAAACCGTAAAGTAGACTACGGTTAAGCTATACAGACCGGGCTTGCAGAAATGCAGGCCCGGTTTTTTTTGTGACGGCGTGGGCCATTTTTTTTACTAGCCTTGCTTCTTTACCTTTAGATTTCAAATCCTACGCTACATGAAGAAGCAAGCCCTTTTGTGTGTCATCCTGTTCTCTCTGACTGTAACTGCCGCCCTCGCACAGGAAAGTTACGGTTATCTGGATAGTCTGAAGCGCAGCGTGCAGACAGCGAAGACCGATGCCGCCCGAATAGCAAGACTGGAGAAACTGGCAACCTTCTACATGATAATCGACCGCAAGCAGGCGGATGTGTATTCACATCAAATACAGGAAATCGCTGAGAAAAGCCGCGATAGGGACTTGATGGTGAAAGCGTTGGTTATAGATGCCGCACGATATTACATTACGGGCGCAGGTAATCGCGACGATGTGGATAAGGCTCGGGTATCGGCAGAATGTGCGCTTGAGCTGGCAAAGAGTAGCGGTCTGGACGGTGCCGAGGCTGAAGTGTATACCGTACTGGCGCTTATTGCCAGGAGCAAAGGCGAATCAGATAAGGCACTCAATTACAATAATCTCGCATTATCGCTTGTAGGAGCAGACGGAAATGATTCCTTGCGTATCGACTGTTTGATATCGCTGGCAGATACCTACATGGCAAAGGATGAACGTTTGCAGGCCTTTCGTAATTATTTGCAAGCATTGTCAATTGCCGAAGAGCTTGGGCACTACGAACCCTTGATGGACATTTACAGGAACCTCGCTGGGTTTTATTCGATACTGGGCGAACATGAAAAGGCAAAGGATTACCTTTTTAAGGCAAGCAAATTAACCTTCAGATTCAAGCGGCCCTTCGATCGCACGTTAATATATCGGGAAATAGGGGCTGTTTATACCGACGCAAAACAATATGATGTTGCCACCGAATATTATGAAAAGCTCATGATGCTATCGGATTCCATTCAATTTGATTTGTTTCGCGTCAATGGCTACCTGAAAATACTGGAGCAGTATTTAAAAAGTGGTCAGGCAGACAAAGCATTGACATATCTCAACTCACGGACCGATCTGCGCGATATTATGAAACGCGCCGGTGGTGAGCAATACATCTATCAGACATATGGGCAAACCTATTACGATTTGGGACGCTACGATTCCGCTAAATACTACTATGCCTTAGCGGAGCCGATATTTGAAACCAAGGCTAATCCCGCAGTGCGATTCGAGTTTTATATCCATCAGGCTGATCTATATTCCCGCCTGAAGCAATACGATAAGTCACTGGCTATTTTACAGAAAGCAAACAATATTGCTAAAGAAATTCGTGATTTGGGTATGAAACAGCGTGTCGCTCAGGCGATGGATAGCACGTATCAACTGCTCGGAGATTTCAAAAGTGCCTACCTTTACAATAAGCAATATAATGTATACACCGACAGCCTTGATCTGTTAGCAACGGAAAAGGACCTGATGGTCCTGGAAGTAGCCAACGAAACCAAACGTCGCGAGCGCGAAGAGCAAAAGGCCGAAGAAGAGCTTCATGCAAGACACAACATCCAGTATATGGGCATCACAGTAGCCATCGTCATAGTCTTCATGGCCCTGGCGGTACTCGGAATCTTTCGCGTATCGAAAACAATGATCAAGGCCCTCGGATTCTTTGCCTTTATCTTTCTCTTCGAGTTTATAATATTATTGGCCGATAACCAGATTCACCACTGGACACATGGCGAGCCGTGGAAAGTAATGTTGATCAAGATCGTGTTGATCTCCTTGCTGTTGCCACTACACCATTTCCTGGAAGAAAAAGTAATCCACTACCTCACATCCCACCACATGCTGCAACACAAGGATTCGCTTATGTCCCGACTTCGACGGGAGCGTGTGGAGGACAGCGAAGCCAATGCTCCATCATAACAACGATCACCGCAGTCCCTCCAGGAACTTGAGAACGTCCACCTGGTCAGGATAGTCGGTTAAGGTAGGATACTGGGTTTGCCCGGGAGGGACCGAAGCAAGAGCATGTTCACCAGCGATACATTGTAACTTGTGAGCATGGCTGGCAAGGTTGGCTGCGAGAGATTGGTCGTCACTATATGTTTCGTAAAAGAGCACGGAGATAGGGGAGACCATCTTATCGCTTTCCCGCAGAAGAACAAAACCATTGTCGAGAAACGGAACACAGTTTACCAGGAGAATAGACTTTTGGTAATCGTAGTTATTGCAATACTTATGGTGATGAATGATAGGATTGCGTGGCTCCCACGGACTGAGAAGGGTCCCGAAATTATAGCCTTCGGGTACATAAACTTTTGATACGTTACGACAGCCCAGTCCAAAATAGCTGAATACATCGTCGCCAAGCGCAATGATCTGATCCTGGGTTTCCTTACCCGTAAGGATCGCGACAGACGTTCTGTTTTTCCGGATAATGTGCGGATACTTTCCAAAGTAGTATTCGAAATAACGGGAAGAGTTATCGCTCCCCGTGGCAATCACAGCATCGAACAGCTGAAGACGCTCCACGATCTCGATCTGATTCTTAAACGCAGGTTCGATCTCCACCAGTAACCCGATGAGCCAGCGCAACAGAACGGTGTCTTTCGAGCTCAGTTTGATAACGGCCACGTGACCGGCAATGAGAACGGATAAAAAGTCGTGAAAACCGACCAGCGGAATGTTGCCGGCCATCACCAGCGCAACCCGTTTTGGGTCGGGGCCAAACGTATAAGGAGCCGTCCAGGCAGTAAGGGCATCCGTCCGCAAAAACTGCTGAACGCCGTCCAGGGCCATGCGCACATTGGGCTCGGTAAACCATGCGTTCTCCTGGCGTGTGCGCTCCGCTATCGTTTGAAAATCATCCGGAGAAAGGTGCGAAAGCTGGCTGCCAAGGGTATGAAAAGCGTGAATGCGTTGTAAGAGAGTCATGGTAATGCTGCTGCCTTGAAAATCTTGTAAAAGGCGTGTGAAATTAGCGTGTGTCGTGAAAGAATTTGCAAAATGCTCAATATGATTTCAACGGGTTTAAACTTTTGGGCGCGCCCGGCCGTTTTATAGTTGATTCATATTATTTTTGCAGTAGAAGACGGACCAAAATTAGAAAAAAGCATGGCAATTATTATTACGGACGAATGTATCAACTGCGGTGCATGCGAGCCGGAATGCCCCAACACGGCAATCTATGAAGGAGGACGTGAGTGGAATTGGGCCGGGGGTACTAAACTGGAGTCGGTGGAGCTTGAAGATGGAAGCTCGATCGATGCCAAAGATACCCAAGCACCAGTTTCTAACGAATTCTATTATATAGTATCGGGAAAATGTACCGAATGTGCGGGTTTCCATGAAGAGCCCCAGTGTGCAGCGGTTTGCCCCGTAGACTGTTGCGTTCCTGATCCCGACTATGTGGAAGCACGCGAAGAGCTGCTTGCCAAAAAGGCATGGCTGCACCAGGAAGTGGATGCCTGAAAAGTCTTTAACAAGAACAAAAGAATAGTGATAAACTCCGGTACTCCCGGAGTTTATTTCATTTTAGCCCGTTTGATAAGATAAGTCTGTAGGATCGTGTTTACATCCTGGCTGATATCTGCCTCGATAAAATCGATCTTGAACTGATTACATCGCATCTTGAGTGCGCGGTGAAAGTTGTCGGCCTCAGTGCGGTACCGTTGCTTCACATCTCCGGGGTTTAGCTTGATCCGGTCTCCGCTTTCCAGGTCGATAAACTCCATCGGCCTGTCATCAAAGTTGAATAGCAGCTCAGTCTGATTGTCCATCACGTGAAAAACGATCACCTCATGCTTGTTGTGTTTCAGGTGCTGCAGTGCTTTGAACAGATCATCGGTATTCTCTTCAGCGTCGAACATGTCGCTGAAAATAACAACCAGCGAACGCTTATGGATCTTCTCGGCAATTTCATGGAGAACGCGGGAAATCTGTGTCCTCGTTTGCGAAGGAACAGCCTCATCTACGTCGTTTAGTAAACGGAGCACTTTATCGAGGTGAGTAGGAGAGGACTTTACCGAAGTGATGTTGCGTATATCCTCGCCAAAGAGACAAAGCCCTACGGCGTCGCGCTGACGATTGAGCAGGTGAGCAAGAGCCGCCGCCGCATATTTACTGAACCGGATCTTCGCCTTACTATCGGAAGGATAATACATAGACGCCGACGTGTCGATAGCAATAAGACAACGGAGATTGGTCTCTTCTTCATAACGTTTCGTAAAAAGCCGGTCCGTCCGGGCATAGACCTTCCAGTCTATGTGACGTGTGCTTTCCCCTTCGTTATAAAGACGGTGCTCTGCAAATTCCACCGAAAAACCGTGGTAAGGCGACTTATGCAGACCGGTTATGAACCCTTCGACAAGCTGTCGGGCCAGAAGCTCGAGGCTGGTGCCCGGTTTAATATTGTTAAGATCTATCTTCACGCTCTTGGAAAAGTGGATAAATGGTGATTACTTAGGACAAATTTGACCCTTTACAACAGTTCGAATTTGTTCCTGCTCAAATTATTAAAACGTTTGTTTGGAATAAATCATCAAAACACTAACTTAGTCGGAACCAAATCTTAAACCTAACATAAATTGCAGGATTGTGGAAGAAAATAAGACAAACGGCAGGGATGAAATTTACTCTACGAAAGTAAAAGCCGGCAAGAGAACGTACTTCTTCGATGTGAAATCAACCCGTTCGAACGACTACTATCTTACCATTACCGAAAGCAAGAAGCGCTTTAAGGAAGATGGTTTTACCTATGAAAAACACAAGATTTTCTTGTATAAAGAAGACTTTAACAAGTTCCTCGAAGCTCTGACAAATTCTGTGGATCACGTAAAGCATGAACTCATGCCCAACGTCGACTTCTCGCAGTTTGACAATGTCCACGAGGATGAAGAGGCTACCTCTACTGCAGGAGCCAAATCGTCTGAGATGGATAGCGAGCTGAGATGGGACTAACCTAACCCAAACCTAATCTATGGAAAGGCCCTTGTTTACCTAGCAAGGGCTTTTTTTATGACCATACATGATCGGTGTTACCCGGTGGTTTATAGAGATTAACGTAAAATCCTTATATTTGCGGCCTTATTTTACACAAGAAAATCATCTATGGCTCTTCAGTGCGGTATTGTAGGTTTGCCCAACGTAGGAAAATCAACACTTTTTAACTCGATATCTAACAACAAAGCTGAAGCAGCCAATTTTCCGTTTTGTACGATCGAGCCTAACGTGGGAATCATAACTGTACCCGACGAACGCCTGAAGGTCCTTGAAGCATTGGTTAACCCCCAGCGCCTGCTACCCGCTACCATCGAGTTTGTGGATATTGCCGGACTGGTAAAAGGAGCCAGCAAAGGTGAAGGTCTTGGCAACCAGTTCCTTGCCAACATCCGTGAGGTAGATGCTATCGTACACGTAGTACGTTGCTTTGAGAACGATAACATCGTACACGTAGACGGCCGCGTGGACCCGGTAGCCGATAAAGAGATCATCGATACCGAGCTTCAGTTGAAAGATCTCGACTCGGTAGAGAAGAAGATCTCTCGCGTGGAGAAGATGGCCAAGGGAGGTGATGCCAAACTGAAGAAAGAGCTGGCAGCGCTCCAACTTTACAAAGAGACATTACTCGCTGGAAAGAATGCCCGTTTTGTGCAGCTTGATGATGAAGAAGATCGTAAGGCTATAGCAGATCTGCAGCTGCTCACAGCTAAGCCCGTTATCTATGTGGCAAATGTTGATGAAGCATCTATCCACACAGGCAACAAGCACGTGGAGGCGTTGAAGAAGCATATCGAAGGAGAGAATGCACAGGTGGTAATGATCAGTGCGGCCATAGAAGCACAGATCGCTGAGCTCGAGAGCATGGAAGATCGCGAAGTGTTTTTGGCTGAATATGGCCTGAAAGAGTCCGGATTGAACAAGCTCATCCGCGCATCATACGCCCTGCTTGATCTTATAACATACTTTACCGCTGGCGAGAAAGAAGTGCGCGCATGGACGATAAAAAAGGGATGGAAAGCACCCCAGGCCGCCGGTGTAATTCACACCGATTTTGAGAAAGGATTTATTCGAGCAGAGGTAATAAAAATAGCTGATTATCAGCAATATAAAACCGAGCAAGCATGCAAAGAAGCCGGTAAGATGTCGGTAGAAGGGAAGGAATATGTTGTTGCCGATGGGGACATAATGCACTTCCGTTTCAATGTGTAAAGATTCCTTACAATTCGGTACAACCTTTCTGTTTTTTTCTTAGTTTTATAAACCGCTCACTCCCAGTGATGACGCGGGTTTTTTGCAATGGTATTTTTTTAATCCCATTTAAATTTTTTGGGTTTTGAGAACCAGGATTATTTTTTCACTGAAAAACAGAGGGGCTTACGTTCCGTTCCATCACCAATATCTCTTGGCACAAGTAATCAAGGGACTTTTGATGTTTGGACCGGAAAAGAATTTCCTGGATTTTAATCAGTATAACTTCTCTGGCCTGAAAGGGCAGACAAAGGTAAGCCGTAAAGGGCTTCATTATTTTTCATCAAAGGTTACCCTCGTATTCGCCTGCCCTGATAAGGAGTTTATGGACTACTTTCTTGCTCGCCTTTTTGAGCAGAAAGAAGTGATCGTAGGTAACCTGCACCTCGTGCCTGAATCCGTTGAAGAAGAAGAACGTATCAATATTGGGGAAGAAGGGCGCTTCCTTTGTATCTCTCCCGTGGTGGTGATTCCCGCGACCTTCAACGACGATAGTGGTAAGAAATTCGTATCGCCGCAAAGCGACGAGTTCTCCGATTTGCTATACGATTCAACGATCGCCAGGATGGAGGCAACAGGCAGGTATCAGGCAGACCAGTTGTCCGCATTCTATAAATTTCAGATAGTAGCCGATCAGGATTATATACAACGGATACAGGCTTCACATAAAAAATTCGCACGCATATACCCACTTTACGATAACGATGTGAAATTCGAAGTGCGCGGATATACATTCCCGTTTACACTATACGCAGCACGTGAAGTACAGCAGTTTGTATACGAGAATGGACTGGGCCACTGTACGCACAAAGGATTTGGAATGCTCGATGTCGCAAACAACGACTCGATACAGCGTACGGAGCAGCAGGAAATGGTATACGCCTGATCCCGTACCATTGGGATCAGGCAATCAAGGTTATCGCGGGTTGACCGACAGTTTAAGATAGCCGATCAACAGATCCGCGTGAGGTTGAAAAGGCGTATAGTATACAAAGATCTCGTAAATGTTTTCGGTTTCGAAGTGGCTTCCCTCAAAGTAGTAGGGAGGTAGCGTCGGAGATTTTGACTGTACCTGGTATTGATAATCGTACCAGCCTTGCTTGAGCAGTATGCGCGAAGTATAAGCTTGCTGGGCTGAATCGTATTTCATCTTGTTGCTGCCGTCCAGGTTCCAGTTGTTGAAGCCGCCGTTTACATATACATCACCCTGGATCTCGGGTGAGGCAAGCAGGAAGTTAACGTAAGAATAGTTAGCGAACAGAGGGTCCTGCGAATCATAGTTCGAAATGGTAAAGGTTCCATCCTGGTCCTTGTATTGAGAGTAGGCCTCGTACTGACGACTCTTGTCTTTCGCCAGGTAAACTTCAAAAGGTTTAGCAGTTTTGATTACACGGTCTACGTTACGACCGGGATAATTTAAAGATCGTAGATCGAAGAAGCGGAACTCGTTGCCACCTTTGAACATCTTCGCGTCATCGAAGAAACGGTACTCCAGCTCCTTCTCGATCTCACGCACAAAGCTGGGTTTAAGATTGTTCGACTGATTGTCCCAGCGATAGTTCTGGCGCACGACAACATGAACATCTTGAAGAGGATTGAGAATGGTAAGATTTCCGTAGCTGACCGTAAAATTGATTTGTTGATTGAGATCGGCAACACTACCCGCGCCGATCAGCTTACCGTCCCTGCTGAAGCTTACCTGGTTATCGAATACCATGAAACGGCGGGAAAGAATGATGTCCTCCTTATTGCCGCCGCGGTAAACGACCAGCACATAGTTGCCGGGAATTTTTACCGCAGGTACAGGGAAAGTATAGTGAACGTATGGAATGTGAGTGTCGATCGAAAACTGGCTGGTGTTGATGGTGAACTCATTGTAGTCACGCATAAAATCCAGGTCCTGTCGGTCGGACTGGGTCCAGTCGTAGTTGCAGTGGATGATGCGGGCGTAGTAAGTATCGCGGTCAGGCACCAACTGGTCGAATTCCAGCACAAGATTCCATTGGCCGAGCATGGTGATCGCTGGCTCCAGGGGAGCACCGTCCGGGCTTAGCGTAACCGTCTTTATCTGAGGCTCATAGGCCATATCCATTAGTTGTAAACTCTTAGGATCGGAGCCGGAATTAGTCGAATTTTGAGCGATTGGGGCGCAGGCAAATGCGCTAAGAAGGAGAAATAAAGGGAAAACGGATTTTTTAGTCATAGGTGTGTTTCTGGACCGGACCAGTTTGTGGTTCGGTGGTTTAGGCTTTGTCTGCCGTAGCCCCTTGGGCATAGGCGGCGAGCAAAGCTAGAGCTTTGCGATTTTAAAAGAAGAGAGAGTTCCAACTTTTCTGCGAAGAGCAGTGTCTAATAACCAAATGGGCGAACTATCAGCTTAATGCTCAGTGAAAATGAGCTTATCGAAGGATGCCGCAAAGGTAGCAGGGCTTTTCAGAAGGCTTTGTACGATCGCTATTGCAAAAAAATGCTGGTAGTATGCCTCCGTTATTCGAAATCTACTGCTGAAGCCGAAGATATTCTTCAGGAGGCGTTCGTGAAAGTATTTCAAGGTATCCGGGATTTTCGCCAGGAATCGAAGCTGGAGACGTGGATTACCCGCATAATGGTCAATACCGCGCTGAATGCCCAGCGTAAAAAACTTTACCTGTATCCTATGGTCGATGTCCAAGAATTGGACCTGCCGGAAGAGGAAGTAAGTATATCCGGCATCCATTTCACCCAGCTTATCGAGATGATCCAGGCACTGCCGCAAGGCTGCCAGATAGTATTTAACTTATTTGCCATAGAAGGCTACAGTCATAAGGAAATAGCAGAGCAACTGGGAATTTCGGAGGGAACTTCGAAATCACAGTTCGCACGGGCTAAAAGCCTGTTACAGCAACGATTAGCAAAAGAATCAGCGTATTATGAACGATATGGAGAGGCGAAAATTTGAAGATACGTTTAAGGAGGCGTTTCAGGGGGCTGAAGCGGAGCCGACTGAGAACGTATGGACAAACCTTGAGCTCGATCTTGAGAAAGAAGAGAGCAGTAGAATGAAGCGCAGGCTTCTGTTCTACCAGATGGTTGCTGCCGCTTCTATAACGTTTGCCATAGTGATGGCAGGCATTGGTTATTACGCCATCACTACACGTACGGACTCAGACGCCCCCATGCAGCTTGCTGCCTCTGCTGATCTCAATGCCCCTGAATCAGTTGACACCGAAGCAACAACCGGTACCAAGATCCCAAAAGGTACCGATGGCAATAATCCTGAAGATCCGTCGTTCACAAATCAGCACCCATCAAACCAGCCGATGAATGTTGATAACGCAGACAGGCATAAAATACAACAGGGACAACCGGAAGCCCAATCTGGCAATAAGCCCGCAGCGGAGCTTTTGGCAGATAACCGCTTAAATCCATCATCGTCACAAAGCGTTGCCAACAACGGAAATGTCACATCGTCCTCAGCTGTAGTGACATCGTCATCGCGTACATCGAAGTCCGGAGCTGCCGGTATAACTGGTATTTCCGGTAACCGTCCCGTTGCAAACGTGCAGAATACAGCCACAGCAGGGAATACAGATAACGCAACATCGGCCAGTGTATATAGCAATAATCTGGCAGGCAACGCTAATAATCAAACGATAGCCAACGCACAAAACGCTTCTCCTGGCAATGGTTCTGAAGTAAAAAATAGACCAGGGGAGTCCGAAAATTACAATAAAGAAGGCACTGCCTCTCAAGAACGCTATTCACCTGCAGATACCGGCGATGACTCTAAGATCGTTTCAGATAAGCAATCAATAACACGGCAGTTGGCTGGCAACACGCGAACGGGCAACATGGCAGGCACCAATAGCCTGATCCCCGGCAATCTCGGTGCTTCAGATGCCACAGCCTCGTCAAATCAGCCCGTAGGGAGTAATGTCCTGATGGCATCAGCGTTGACTGACAATACGAAGTCGTCGGCAGAAAAATCCATCACAGCAACAGGCCGACCTTTGCCGGCGTTGGTACCTCAGCGCCAAATCACACTCACAATGGCTCAGGAGCCACAGCCTGACCCGGTAGCACAGATGTTCGCCCGCCTTGAACAACGCGAACGCGAGCTGAGAGAAGAAGGGGATGAAAAGAAAAAAGACAGGAAGGATAAGTCTGCTGATAGATCGGAAAAGCTCTGGACTTCAGCTGGGTTTGCTGCCGGTAGTTTCACAAACGTTAACTCGGGGGTTAATACTCCCACCTCGAATAATGCACTCTCGTCTTCCTATAACAGGCTGGCCAGCCAGCAGGTGAATGCAGCTGGAACATCGTACTCGGTTGGAGTAGGCATGGGAACAAAATTATCCGACCGCTGGATCGTGCAGGGAGGCTTTAACTATCAGACACAGATGTATAACTACACGTCCGATAAGGCTGTAGGCGATAGCTTCTCAGCACTCATGCCCGCATCGGTAAGCACGCTTGATAAGGCGAACTACACCGCCGATGCCCGCGCGCAGACGATGTTGGTTTCTACGGCGCCCTATAGAGTAAATAACGATTCACGTTTTGTGAGTGTCCCGGTGCAGGCAGGTTACCTGCTGGTTAATAAACGGACTGCTGTTCAGCTGAATGCCGGTGTTTCGACTGACCTGTTCCTGCAAAACACAAACGGATCTGCCGGTAATTTGGGAATGACAACCGAACGCTTAGGGGACAATACAACATACCGCAGCGTTAATTTCAGTGGACTTATTGGAACAGAATTGAGCTATAAAATTGCACCACGATACCGGCTCGCCCTGAGTCCGGGTATGCGCTACGCATTCAACTCCATATTCAAATCGTCGACCGGCGTCCAGGCTATGCCGCTCACGTTTGACGTAGGGTTACGTTTTCGTTATATTTTTCATTAATCAATTCCAACCTTTAGAAGACACCCGGTGTCTAACATAAAAATAGACCGCTCTATGGAGATTACAGATACATTGGAAATTAGACTACAGAGGAGGATGCATGTATCTCTATATGCGCTCCTTTTCCTGACAGCACTGCTGGGATTCACCGTGTTGTTGGATGGATGCGCCTTTAACCGTGAGGTTAAAAATACGTACGTTCAGTTCGAACCATCGTATGCAATGTTGCAGGACGTGACTCCCTGGCATGGCTTTAACCCATGCACGGAGCAGGAAATGCAGGCCTTTGGGCCTCTAAAACTGACGAAACTACCTTCGCAAGGGGGTATCTTTCGATAAAGAGTGCAGCCATACTCCGGGGAACGGCTCTTTTCCCGGAGTTGGCGGCTCTGCTTAAACTCTTCGTTTCTCGCCCTCGCCCTCACACTACCTTCATTCTCGCGTTATTTTCACTTTCGACAACAATACTCGTTTCAGCCACCCTAACTACTGCGCTTTCAACGCATCGATCTCCGTCACCAGGTCCTCCCACTTCTTCGTAATTTGCTCCAGCTCAACCCGGTTCTTCTCGAAATCAGCTTTCGATTGCTTCATCTTTTCGACATTACCATAGACCTGTGGATCGCTCATTTGCGTCTCAAGTGCGCTCTTCGTTTCTTCCAGGCGGGTTAGCTGATCTTCTACCTTCTTAACCTCTTTCTCGAGAGATTTAAGCTTGGCATCCTGTGACGGCGAGCTAGGTTGTTGCTGTTTGGGCTTTGCTTCGGGCTCTGCCTTCTTGACCGGTTTAGCCGCAGGTTGGGGAGAAGCATTGGCTTCATTTTTCTTGCGCCAATATTCGTACTCGTCGTACGTGCCGGGATATTCTTTAATCTTGTGATCTTCAATATACCAGATCTTATTCGCGATCTGGCTCACAAAGTGACGGTTGTGCGATACAACAATGAAACTGCCAGCGTATTGTTGCAGTGCCTGGATCAGGATGTTCTCTGAAATAAAGTCAAGGTGGTTGGTAGGCTCATCGAGCAACAGGAAGTTGGCTTCCGAAATAAGTGTCTTTGCCAGTGCTACGCGCGATTTCTCACCACCCGAAAGTACTTTGATCTTCTTGAAAACATCTTCATCGGAAAACAGGAAGCAGCCTAATACATTCCGTAACTCCTGCTCGGGCTTACCCGAACCGGCCTGCAAAAGCTCTTCCAGGATCTCGTTATCGGCACGTAGCGATTCTAGCTGGTGCTGTGCATAGAACGCCTTAATGACATTGAAGCCCATCGTGCGCTCGCCTTCTACCGGCTCTTCCCCTGCAACGATGCGGAGTAGCGTGGACTTACCCTTACCGTTTGCGCCGATAAGCGCGATTTTGTCTCCACGTTCCAGATTGATAGAAGTATCTTTAAGAATCTGTTGCGAACCGTATGCCTTTGAAACATGGTCGAGCGTAGTAATATACCGTCCGGGCTGTTGATTGAATTTGAAACGGAAGTTTACCGCCGCAGTATCGTCCACGACTTCTTCAATCATGTCCATACGTTCCAGCGACTTCACACGCGATTGTACCTGGCGCGCCTTGGTAGCCTTGGCTTTAAAACGCTCGATGAAGCGCTCGGTCTGCTTTATCTTTTGTTGTTGATTTTCGAAAGCGTTCTGCTGTATTTCCTGGCGAAGCTCTTTCTCCTCCAGGTAGAACGAAAAATTGCCTTCGTAGCTGACGAGCTGTTGCTGGGTCACGTCAACGGTTTTAGTGATCACATTATCGAGAAAAGTACGGTCGTGAGACACGACAATAACAGCACCCTCATAATTGCGCAGGTAATTCTCCACCCACTCGATTGATGGCAGGTCTAAGTGGTTGGTAGGCTCATCGAGCATAAGCAGCGACGGCTTCTCCAGCAGTAGCTTGGCCAGCATAACGCGCATACGCCATCCGCCCGAAAACTCACGGAGCGGACGATGGAGGTCTTTCGTAGTGAAGCCGATACCTTCCAGGATTTCCTCCGCCTTGGCCTGCATGGCATAGCCATCGAGGTGCTCAAATTTCTCCTGGAGCTTCGCCAGTTTCTCTACGAGCTCATCCGAATATTCGGTCTCGAGAGTATGAATAACCTTCTCGATTTGCCGCTGAGTTTCCACAGCGTCTTTAAAGGCCTCCATGGCCACCGTGAGGATCGCATCGTCAGTCTGATAAGACAGTAGGTCCTGGTTGAGGAAGCCGATGGAACAATCGTTGCTTTTACTCACAGAGCCGCCATCTATCTTGTATTCGCCGTTGATAATTCTGAGCAGAGTAGACTTGCCCCGTCCGTTAAGACCGATCAGGCCGATCTTGTCTTTCGGTTTGATAAACATGTTGGCGTTTTCGTACAGTGCACGGCCACCGATGTAATAGGACAAATTCGTAATCGAAATCATGGTTGTTCAGCTTTGATTTTGATGCAGGTCGGGAATTAGCCCGTTTCCGGCAAAATCGACCGCAAAAATACCAGTATTTAAAGGATTACAGGGTAGAGGTGTAATGAAATAGTTAACCGTTAATGGAATTGCTTTGTTCCGTGGAAACAAAAACTATAATTTCAATCAGAATTACAGCATTTATGAAAATGACTAAATACATACCCGTTTTCGCGCTCGCTCTGGCCATGACATGTGGCAACTCTGGTGAAACGGAAAAAACGGGCCGTACGCTGGCAGGAGGTATGCCCGCGATTACAGAATACAGCAAAACACTTCCGCTGGATAAGATCAAACTTCCCGCGGGTTTTTCGATCGAGATCTATGCAGAGGTAGATAACGCCCGTTCAATGGCGCTCAGCCCTTCCGGAGTGTTGTATGTCGGCAATCGGAATGAGGACAAGGTATACGCAGTAAAAGACACCGATGGCGACTTTAAAGCCGATAAAAAGTGGGTGATCGCATCGGGTCTGAACATGCCTAACGGAGTGGCATTCAGGGACGGAGACCTTTATGTCGCCGAAGTGAGCCGGATCACCAAATACCCGAAGATAGAGTCGTCACTCGCATCGCCTCCGAAGCCCGTCGTAATAAAAGAAGATTATCCAACAGAGACCCATCACGGCTGGAAGTATATCGCTTTCGGCCCCGATGGCAAGCTGTACGTGCCCGTAGGTGCCCCATGCAATATATGCGAGTCGAAAGATGAGATCTTCGCGAGCATCACGCGCCTGAATGCCGATGGCACGGGCCGGGAAGTATACGCCAAAGGCGTGCGCAATACCGTCGGTTTTACCTGGCACCCAGACACGAAGGCGCTTTGGTTCACCGACAACGGGCGGGATATGCTCGGCGACGAAATACCCGCTTGCGAGCTGAACGTGGCAACAAAAGCCGGCATGCATTTCGGATATCCATACTGCCACCAGGGCGATATCAAAGATCCTGAGTTTGGCGACAAGCACCCGTGCTCGGATTTTGTAAAGCCCGCCGACAAGCTCGGCCCACACGTGGCTCCGCTTGGTTTGAAGTTCTATACCGGCAAGATGTTCCCCCCAAGCTACCAGAAACAGCTCTTTGTGGCGGAGCACGGCTCATGGAACCGCACAAAGAAAAGCGGCTACAATGTAACACTGGTAAAAGTGGCCAACAGCAAGGTAACAAGCCACGAAGTGTTTGCCAGTGGCTGGTTGGATGAAGATACACAAAAAGTATGGGGACGCCCGGTGGATGTACTGATGCTCCCCGATGGCTCCATGCTCGTATCGGACGACCAGGCAAATGTGATTTATCGTATAAGCTATAAAAAGTAAAATAATGAAATTGAATATCAGGAATTCACTGTACGGTTGCCTGGCAATGGCAGCAGTGATAAGCCTCTCGGGGCCTGTACGTGCCCAGTCTTCAGCAGATAGTTTTACCGAGCTGAAGAAGGCTCCCTATACACCGATAAAGAACCAGGCTAACAGCGGAACCTGCTGGAGTTTTTCCACGACGTCGCTGATAGAGTCGCAGACCATAAAAAACGGTTATGGCGATTTCGATCTTTCTGAAATGTATACGGTGCGCAATATCTATCTGGAGAAGGCGCATAATTATATACTGCGTCAGGGGGCAGCACAGTTCGGGCCCGGAGGCCTTGGCCATGACGTAGTCAGGGCGATTGCCGCCTACGGAGCTATGCCGGAGAGTGCGTACTCAGGATTGTTGCTCGGAGTTAAGCAGCACGACCATACAAAGATGGACGGCCGGCTGAAGATGTATCTGGATAGTCTCCTGAAATCACGGCCTTTGCCTGCGGACTGGATGAAAGGGTTTCAGGTCATCCTCGATGATTACCTCGGCAAGCCCCCCGAGACATTCGTATACAAGGAAAAGACCTATACACCGAAGAGCTTTGCAACAGAAGTGCTTCACTTCAAAGCTGACGATTATGTAAACATAACGTCGTATACCCATCACCCTTTCTACGCCCCTTTTATACTGGAGGCCCCGGATAATTTCCTGAACGGTTCATACTACAACGTGCCGCTTGAAGAGATGATCGGCCTGACAGCCCGCGCAGTAGAATCAGGGTATTCTGTAATGTGGGACGCCGACGTAAGCAACAAGTTCTTTCACCAGGGACAGGGCCTCGCACTACAGCTCACAGATGATAAGAATATCCCCAAAGAACTGTCTCCTGATGTGCCGGAGGTAACCTACACACAAGACATGCGTCAGCAGTTGTACGAGAACCTCACCACACAGGACGACCACCTGATGCACCTCGTAGGTGTTGAAAAATCGAAGGGAGGGAAGCGGTTCTTCCTGGTAAAAAATTCGTGGGGCAACGTAGGGCCTTACCAGGGGTTGATCAACGTATCAGAAGCATATTTTGCCGTTAACACCGTAAGCCTCGTAGTGCCAAAAGCAGCGCTTGATGCCGGCATGAAGGCGAAGCTGGGATTGAAATAGAGTCAGACAAATACAAAAAAAGCCCGTTTCGAATATTCGGAACGGGCTTTTTTCATTAAAGACTCAGGACGTTTTTAATTCAGATACACCGAATTGAACCGGATCAGGAAGGTATTCCCCTGGAAAAGTTCTAGAGTCTCTCCCTTGATAACGTAGGTGTCTGCATCCCCCAAAGCCTTGGTAAGATAATTCTCGACTTCCATACGGTCGCAGAACATCTTCGTCGAAAGCACCTGGAACTTTATCTTATTACCGTCAACGCTATAGCTACCGCCCAGGCCATTACAGCCGCCAAAACCCTTGACGCGCTTTTCCTCTTTCTCGGCAGAAAGTATAATGTGAACTTCCTTGGCGTTTTCAGGTGTTTCCACCGGCATACCGTTCATTTCGGCCAGTTTCCAATACGTGTTTTCGAGGCGCGCGGTGCTGGCTGTATTATCAGCGCTCTTACACTGAAGAAGAACGAGGGCAAATAGAAGCAATGGGAGGAGAGTCTTCATAGGCATAAGGTTAATGTATTTTATAGATCACGGATCCAGATGTTGCGGTAGCTTACAGGGTTACCATGATCCTGCAAACGGATCGCGCCCTTTTCGTATGACTTATACACAGGCAGGCCGATGTACTCCGTAGGCCCCCAAAGTGCAATGTGGTTTTGCGTAAGCACGCCGTTGTGGATCAGAGTAACGTAAGCCGGTACAATAACACGGCCTTCGTTGTTGAATCGGGGAGCTGTGTAAAAGATATCGTAGGCTTGCCACTCGCCAGGCTTACGACACGCGTTTACGAGCGGAATGTGCTGCTTGTAGATTGAACCGGCCTGTCCGTTGGCGTAGGTCTTGTTGTCGTAATTGTCGAGCACCTGGACCTCGTACCGCTCCTGCAGGAAGATGCCACTGTTGCCGCGGCCCTGGCTGGTCTGCGCGGGGTTTACTTCTGCAGGAGACCGCCACTCAACATGTAGTTGAAAGTCGCCAAACTCTTTCTTGGTCTTGATGTCTTTCGATCCGCCGACAACCGTCATGGCGCCGTCTTTCAACGTCCATTTCGGAGCGCCACCGTCTATAGACACCCAGTTATCGAAGTTCTTGCCATCAAAAAGTACCGTAGCATCAGACGGAGCATCGCCCGGCTTCGCGCCCGCGGTAATAATGCGGGGTTGTGGTTCCCAGATTTCCGATGATTCAGGTGTTTTTTTTGTAGGTTGGTCTTGAGCGTATACACTGGCAGCCGGGATGGCTAGTGCAGATCCGAGGAGTAAGGATTTGATGGTAATCGTCATGGTTGTAAAGGATTAAAAGTCATTTGCTATTTCGTCGACCTTTCGGTTCTTATCTTCTTTCATGGTTTTGTGAGCATTAAATGAGGTGTACACGAGCTGAAGATGAGTACGGTCGGCAGATTTAAAAGTAAGGATCAGCGAAGGAGTTTTCCAGAAATATGTTTCCGTTTTCATGCCGTAGTCGGCCTTGCCATATAGGGATTCGAGAGCCTTCATCAGGCGCGGATCTTTGTCGGCGGTTACGATGATCTCGTATACGATATCTTTGTATGTCTTGAGTTCGATCTTGGAAACCTTTACTTCACCGATCTGCGCATAATCCGGGTTCTCTACAGTAAAGAGCTTGGCTGGGAATTCGTCATCTTTGAGCTTTTCCATGAACTCCTTCTTCAGCTTTGCGCCGGTCACGGAGTCAACCGGCATGTCCAGCCTGATGCTCTTGAAACCATGGCGTTTTTCAAGTTCAGTAAGGTCCTGGCTGAAACTCGGAGTATAGAGTGTAAGGAAAAGAACAGCCGCAAGAAATCGTATCATACCTCTAATTTATAAACTTAACCGGAATAGAAACTTTTGTCTTATCCCACATTATCAAAAGGCTTGCCACATCGTTTCGCTGGTCAAATTGAAGGGTGAGCGGCTCGAATACAACGTCAGCAACGGTTTGTGCCGGCACGTCGAAACGCATAATATCTTGCTTGACATTGTAGTTGTAAGCGCCCCATAACCCCACGTCACTGTTCAGGATAATAGTCCATTTGTCCTTATCAGGTATGGTGAACAATGAGTAAGTACCCGCTTTGAGCAATGTGCCATTTATCTGGATATTCTTTGTAGTCGTGATCTCCGTGGCTTCGTTGGCGCCGGTTCGCCAGACCTTGCCGTATGGAACAAGCTTGCCGAAGACCTCGCGCCCATGTTTCTGTGGTTGAGAATAAGTGATCTTCACATAAGAATCCTTATAGCGCATGGCTATACTGGCCATAGGGCTCGGTCGGGGCTCAAGGGCACCCTGCGCTATACAGGAAGATACATTTACCAGCAGAAGAACGGAGAGGATATAAAGCGAATTACGTTTCATCATAGCTTAAAGATAAGTACTCTTTAGAATGCATCTAAACGATAACATTGGTTTTTCATTTCGTTAATGCTATTGATCTCATAATAAAGGGTTAACTATCTCACTAATAATGTTTTCTGTGTTTATAGATGGTAACCGATACACATTCCATTATTAACGCAGCGATAAATTGACGATGATATTCTCGTATTCACATGGGGCTAACTTCGGGCAAACTTAAACCCCAAAAAACAATACTTAAGTTATGAAGAAAATTCTGCTAAAACTGCTGTGCCTGTCAATGGCGTTAACCGTTGCTCTTACAGCCTGCGAAGGCCCCGAAGGCGACGCCGGTGCTAACGGCAAAGACGGTACTAACGGCGCAAAAGGCGACAAGGGAGACAAAGGCGATCAAGGCGATCAGGGAGAAGGTGCAAACCAAGTTGTGTTGGCAAACCACTCTACGACTTCTACTTTCGTTAAGAAGGCCCCTGGCTTTGAAAGCGTGGAAGTTTACTCATTGCTGGGTAGCGCTGATTTCTTTCCCGAATCTCCGTCATACGTATTCGGTGGCTCTGCTGATGGTACAGGCCTGCTGAAAACTACAGATGGTTTTGTTATGATGGTAAATAACGAAGACAACATCGCAGTGTCACGCATTACCTTCGACAAAACTTTCCGCCCCATAAAAGGCGAATACTACTTGAACTCGAACGGTGGTGTGAAAAGACTTTGCTCAGCAACGCTCGCCACACCAGAAGAACATGGCTTCGGCCCGCTGTTCCTGACTTGCAGCGAAAATGCTGACGCTCAAATCCATGGATTGGATCCTTTCGCGGTAAACCCTGACCCCACAGCACCTAAATTCCTCTCCGGATTAGGCCGCTGGGCTGCCGAGAATGCTGTTCCGCTACCCAAAACAGCATATACAGGTAAAACCGTAATAATCATTGGCGATGATGACTCTGGCGCACAGGGTGGACAGGTTGGAATGTATGTTGCTAATACAGTTGGTGATCTTGAAAATGGCACCTTGCATGTTCTGCGCAGAACAGATGCGAACATACGCGAGATGGATCTTGTAGTAAATGAGCCGGTTGCTGTAGAGTTTGCAAAGATCGACGACCACAAAAACCTTTCAGGTGCACAAATGAACGCTGAATGCGTAGAGTTGAATTCTATTCAATTTGGCCGCGTGGAAGACATCGACTACCGTAAGAACGGTGTTGGTCGTGAGATCTATTTTAACGTTACAGGCCAGTCAGGTGATGGCAGCCGTACATACTGGGGACGCACGTACAAACTGGTACTCGATGCCCAGGATCCTACAAAAGGAACCCTGACACTCGTATTGGACGGTGATAACCGGACGGGTGTAGCAAAAACTTTTCAGAACCCAGATAACATCTTGGTTACTGAAAATTATGCATACATTACTGAAGACCCCAATGGCAACACCGGTATAGATCACGACGCCTACATGTATCAGTATAACCTGAATACTGGAGCGTTGAAGAGAGTTTTCGAGTTGAACCACTATCGTAATGATCCTGAAGCTTCAGCGCTGTATGGTACCAATACTGCCGATGGTTCAAAGTTTGGTGCATGGGAATATGGCGCAATGCTTGATGTGTCCGACATCCTGGGCATTCCAAACACCTTTACCCTGAATATTCAGGTTCATACCTGGAGATCACCCGCATTCAAAGGTGTAGACGGCGGCAATGGCGCAACTAATTATGATGAAGGCAGCCAGATCCTCGTACTTAGAAACCTTCCCCGTTAATAAATCTTTAACTGTATATTGATGAAACTGCCCAAGCTATTGGGCAGTTTTTTTATCTATGTATATGAAATTCTATCGTTATCTATTTCTGCTTGCTCCGGTGTTCCTGGCATTTTTTTCGTGCACACCGGAAAAAAAGCGTGAGCCCATGCAAGATGTGTCTGCTTACTTGAATAAAGAAGCCGATTCTCTGGAGCTGTTTGTCTTGGTCTTGGCAAATCAGGCTGAAAAGGGAGCATCGCCCGACTCCCTGTTCAAAGCATTTGCCAAAGCCCGGAAACACTTTAAACATATCGAACCCATTGTAGTATTCTATTTCCCTGAAGAGAATAAACGCATTAACGGCCCTGCCATCGTAAAAGCCGAAGAATATGATGATAAGGTCGTTTCGCCCACGGGATTCCAGGTTATTGAAGAAACATTATATGCGGCAGAGGATAGTATACATCTGAAGGAACTCGCCGGCGAGGCGCTTAACCTGCATGCTATACTCGGCAATCTTAAACGGATGATGGCAAACAGCACGTTTACAGATAAAAGTATCTTTGAAGCCATTCGCCTCGAAATGCTCACACTGTCAAGCCTTGGGATTACCGGATTTGATTCTCCGATAAGCTTTCAATCGCTCGCGGAAGCCAGAGAAGCACTCAAAGGAGTCGAGACTGTTGCTGATTTTTATCAGGGTAGAGACGGTCACAAAGACCTTGAAGCGACGTTTGATGCAGCGTATCAATACCTCATGGAGCATCCTGACTTTGATTCATTTGATCGTGCGACCTTTATTACGCGCCATTTGAATAAATTGTCTGCAGAGATCTATCATTACCAGCAAGCGCTTCATATCCCCAACAATACAGTGAAGATGGCACTCAATATGGATGTGGAGAATTTTTTTCAGGCAGATGCGTTCATACCGGATTTCTTCGTGCCAGGATACAACCGGAACCTGAGACCAGAAGTTGCTGACCTCGGCAGGATGCTCTTCTTTGACCCCGTGCTTTCGGGTAACAATTCCCGGGCATGTTCGTCATGTCACAATCCGGATAAAGCTTTTTCCGATGGGCAGGTTAAAAGCGTAGCCTTTAATTTTCAAGGGCAGGTGACGCGCAATGCACCGACATTGATCAACTCCATATACCAGCGTTCTCAGTTCTGGGATCAACGGGTTCACGTTATAGAAGATCAGATTACTGATGTAATGGCCAACCCGCTCGAAATGCACGGCGGCATTCAGCATGCACCGGCAAAGCTGGAGAAGAGCGCTGCATATCAAAAGCTTTTTCAGGATGCCTTTGGCGGCCAAAAGCCGATAACCGATCGAAACATCCAAAGCGCTTTAGCTACATATATCCGCTCCTTGCGTGGCCTCAACTCACGCTTCGATCAGTTTATACACGGAGATTCTTCAACGCTCAATGCTGATGAACTGGTTGGCTTCAACCTTTTTATGGGTAAAGCAAAGTGTGGTACTTGCCATTTTGCACCGCTCTTTAACGGTACCGCAGTGCCACTTTTTAACGATACGGAATCCGAAGTATTAGGCGTGCCGCAGAAACCGGATACAACTCATGCCGTTGTTGATGCCGACCTTGGGAAATATAACATCACGAAACGTGAGCCGTACAAACATGCTTTTAAAACCCCTACTGTGCGCAATGCGGCGCTAACGGCGCCCTATATGCATAACGGTGTTTACCGAACACTGGAAGAAGTAGTCGATTTCTATAATCGCGGTGGAGGAGCAGGTATCGGCATCCAGCTCTCCAATCAAACCCTGCCACCCGACGAGCTTCACCTGTCGGCAAGAGAACAACGGCAGATTGTAGCATTTATCAATACACTTACAGATACCACCGGGATCACAAAAATCCCAGCCGCTCTGCCAGCATTTGGCGATAAGGGCCTTGACCAACGTAAAATAGGCGGCAAATATTAACGGTAGCCAGTTCGGTACGTATTTTTTAGAAGCAGGCGAAGTCATTACTTTTGCCTAATGACTCGCCCTGCTTTTGATGACATTTACATGGAACTGGCAGTGAACCTCGCCAGACGTTCCCATTGCATAAAGCGCCATGTAGGCGCAGTGCTGACAAAAGACACCCGGATAATCTCCATAGGCTATAACGGCCCGCCGCCAGGTACGCATAATTGCGATGAGGAGTGGCCTGAGGCTGGTTGCCCCCGCGATTCGAAAGGAGGGTGTTCGCTCGCTATACATGCTGAGCAAAATGCTATCCTCTACGCAGTGAAAAATCATACCTCTGTAGACGGGGCTACGCTGTACGTGACTCTTTCGCCGTGCCTGGCCTGTGCCCGTATAATATTTACTATGGGGATAAAACGTGTAATCTATCTCCGCTCGTATGCCGAATACAAGGGAATAAGCTCGGATGAAGGGATCGATTTTTTACGAAAGTTCGGAATACAGGCCGATAAATATGCAGGGCAACTGTCCAACGTAACGCATATGATTTAAGCCCGCTCCAGAAGATTGGGTAGAGCGAGTAGGAGGGATGGAAAAGAGAAAAGGAGGTATAGAGTAGAGTTCCGGCCGACTGTTTAGATCATCAGACGCGTTCTTTAAGAACACTTTCGATGTCGCCAAGCAGCTTGGTTGTTACTCCTTTCGTCTTTTTGTTCTTCTCGTCGGTCAAAACAGAAAGCGCACGCACAGCCATTTCGTAAAGGCCTGAAGGATTTTGATCCGCGCGATAGCTTCCCAAACACCACTCCAGCTCCGACTGCAGCTGCTGGTCAATGCCGAGTGATTGAAGCTTTTGCAATACTTCTTCTGAAACTTTTTCGATTTTATTACCTGGTACGTTAGCCTTCGGTTTGGCCGAAGATGACTTGGCGGCTGTCTTCGCTGCCGTTTTTACTGCTGTTTTTGCCATAGATATTTTGTATTAATACATTTCTGATCAGAAAGTTACACCTGTTCCATGGCGTAGACAAGCGTCTTAAATATAAAATTTATGCAACCGGATGAAGAATGAGCTTACTAAGGTTGAGACAACAGATCGACGTACCATACTGACAGTCTTGCAGCGAACATGTGGTGATCAATCAATGACGGACAACAGAGGGCTCCACTGAGCTTATGTAGATGTTGGTTGTCTTTTATAAACGTATTACGTGATAATATTTGCAGACCACTACACGTTATAAAAAACGAAAGGGAAGTAAATCCTATTTACTTCCCTTCGCAAAGTCTCTTAGGCTAAACCTAATTACTTCTTCTTCTTGGCAGCCTTCTTAGCAGTCTTCTTAACTGCTTTCTTTGCTGCCTTCTTCGCTGTTTTTGCCATAGCGTTTTTAATTTTTTGTTAAACGATACGAAAAGTTATAACAAAAATTTTATTCTCGAAAATTTTTACTTGAAAATTTTTCGAATCAAGATTTTTTTACGAACTAATAATCACTCGAAAAGATGCAAGTAAAGATGTGATGAAGATGATCAGGCTATCGTCTCATCTCGTCATCTCACATCAAACAATGTTCACTTCAGGGTGAAGCACGATGTTGAACTTCTCTTGAACACTCTTCTGAATATCCATTGCCAAAGCCCAGATCTCACTGCCTTCGCCGCCTCCATGGTTCACGAGAACAAGCGCCTGATGTTGATGAACGCCAATGTTACCAATGGTTTTACCCTTCCAGCCACATTGCTCAATAAGCCAACCTGCAGGTACCTTAACGGTTCCATCGTCGTTCTGAAAGCCAGGAACAGTAGGGAAATTTGTCTTTATAGAATTATATAGACCAGAAGAAACAGAAGGATTTTTGAAGAAGCTTCCGGCGTTACCAATCACCGCAGGATCAGGAAGCTTGCTTCTTCGGATGTGAATGACGGCATCACTGATGGCTTTTACGGATAGTTCTTGATAACCAAGTTGTTTGAGAGTATCTTGAATAGCTCCATACGAAGTATTAAAGCGATGATTTCTTTTTGTCAGACTTAAAGTAACGCTTGAGATAAAGTACTTGTCCTTTGCTTCGTGCTTGAAAATACTTTCGCGATAACCGAAGCGGCAGGCTTCATTAGAAAATGTCGTAGTCTTTCCGGTGGTGAGGTCGATAGCTTCCACTTCCGTAATGACTTCCTTCACCTCGACACCGTAAGCTCCGATGTTTTGCATAGGTGCCGCACCAACAGTACCCGGTATCAGCGAGAGATTCTCCACACCACCCAGGTTATTCGCCACGCAATGCGTAACAAACGCATGCCAGTTCTCGCCTGAACCAACCTTGAGTAGAGTAGCCTCGTCATTTTCGGTTACGACTTCAATTCCCTTCAACGCATTTTGGATAACGAGACCGTTGAAGTCTCCCGTAAAAAGAATATTGCTGCCTCCTCCCAGGAAAAGTCGCTTTTCCCGGGTGAAGGCAGCATTATTGAGAAGCTCCAGAACATCAGCGCGGTTTGTAACCGTAACGAAGTGCCTGGCGGCAGCTTTTATCTTGAAAGTATTTAAGGCAGACAGATCTGCGTTTTGATAGATCTCAGGCATGTTCAATGATTCACCGCAAGGTAACAAATGACGGTGAGTTGAAAAACCTGTCTACAGCTTTACGTTTTCAGCAAGCTCGTCTTTTGAAAATTTGAAGAGACAAACACGCGCAAACCGGCCGGCTACGTATGTGGTACCACTTACTGCGATGCCGCCGTCTTCTGTTTGCAACATACTGCCGATTTCGTAGGGGTTCGAGAACCCGAGATAGTGACTGCCCAGTAATTTCCCCGTAGCTTCATCGTAAAAGAGAAGACCAATCTGACCCGACTTGGTGTTGACACCATATATCAGCACAGGTTTGTCATTCACTGTGGCGCGTAAGATCTTAACAGCAGAGTTTGATACCATTTCAGGAAAACTGAGGCCTCCTAAATCAGTAGCTTGAACATTTGCCACGGTTTCTGTAGAAAGATTAGGGAGCAGGTAATTTTCCTTGAACATGAAACGCGCGCTAGCAAACTTGCCACCACCAAGCGGCACCAGCGCACTCATGCCGCCGTCATCTTGTTGACCCAAAATAGACCCCGTAATATTACCACTACCATCATCGCCGTTACCACCACTCGTGAATATCAATGAAAGTGTGTAGTTCGTGAAGCCATTGAAAAAGTACGAGCTGCCCGGAATACGGCCTACGAAGTAAGGGAACTTACGTCCATCGACTAAAAAGCTCTCGATGATATAGGCGTCCACAATATCTTCTCCACCGGCTCCAAGGTCGTATTGCGCTGAGCGGCTCACTTCACCACTGGCCGCTACCGAGGAAATCACCGTCTTCTTATTGGCATGATCGTACGATAGAAGTACGATATTCGAACCGTCCAGCGCAGCAGCCATGGGGTAGGTGAGCCCAAGGTCTGTAGTCCCGGTGATGTCTCCATCAGGGCTTACGGCCACAAGCTTGGCCTGCGTCGTAATATTCATACAAACAAAATAGTATTGTTCGCCGATCAGCATAAGTTCGGGGGCAGCGCTGACAAAATCCGTAAACGCAGGGTCTACTTCAAGTTCCTTCAAAAACTTGCCGTATTTATCAGTCTTAAGAAGATAAACACCCGGAAACGACGCCCCCGAAGTATCAGTACGCATACTGGCCAGGATCAGGTAGCCACCATCGGCGGTTTGCTCCACATCAAGTGGTGAATACCGCATGTTGAACTGGTTATTGTCGTATACGCGTATAAAGTTATCAGCTTCGAATTGCGGATTAGAGTCCTCCGAACAGGAAATAAATACGAACGAAAGGACAAGAAGTATGAAAGGGAAATATAAAATTCGTTGCATAGCTTTAGTAAGTAGGGCAGATTTACTTTTTACGGTCAAATGATTTGAAGCCGCTTTCCAGGAATCGCAGAGGGAACAGACATCCCAGCGAGAATGAAAGGTTATCGAGTGTCAGATCGTCCAGGGCGTCACCTACCCCTGAAAGGCGATCGCTGCTATACCGGTTCTTGGTAGACGATATATTGCTCATACCATACCGATACATAATGTCCAGGTTTATGCGGACGTTGTTAGGCAGGCTGTAGTATGCGCCCGCACCACCGATTAGCCCCCAATGATTTTTGGCAAACAGATCTTTTGCACCAAGGGTGATCGGCTCGTTCGTAAACTCGTTTGTACCGCCCGAGGCATAATCAATCCCGGACACAGTAACTGATTTGTTCGCGTTAACCAGTATGCCCGAATAAAAGCCAGCTTGCAGATAGGGTCTCACTTTGTGGCCCACGAGTTCGTACTTGATCACAAACGGAATAATGGCGTGATCTACCCGCTGTTCCTGCTGGTAGTTGAGAACGACGTTGTCAGTAGCCTTGGTTGCCGATATCCATTCGTAAGAATTGCTGTACGCAAAGGCTGCGTGTTGAAACGTGGGTTGTAAACTAAACGAAAAACCTCTGTAGTAGAACGTGATCTCCAGAGTTGCCTGGCTACCCATCTGCTTGAAGCTGTCATACTTTTTACGGGTTACCGAAGTTTCGTAATTAGTGGGCGACAGAACAGAGTAAGCTGTTTCTACGTGCGGTTTGGATAGATTTCCTCCGACTTTAAGACCAAGCCAGAATTGTTTCTCGAGATATTTCTCATTGTCCTTATTCGCCTTGTTGTAGGCGGCATTATTGCGTTTCCGCTTGGGCTGTTTTTCTTGAGCCGAAGCACCGGTCAGCAGCATGACTATGCATAGTGCGATCAGGTAGAGTCTTTTCATCCTTGTAGTGAGTTCCTGGGTTAAAAAATATACCTATAGTTTCTTACTTATCAAGGGTACAAGATAAGTAAGAAACTATAGGGAATGAATGTGTATGGATTATTTAACGATTACCAATTTTTTGGCTTCCTGATAAAATCCTGATTTGAACTGGCATATATAATTGCCGGTAGGTAAACCGGTAAGGTCCACCTCAACGCGGTGCTCGCCTTGCTCATAAGTACCGTTAACCATAACTTTCACAGTCTGGCCAAGGTTATCGATCAGGTTAACCGTTACCGCGTTCGACGCATTAACAGAGAAGTGAACCGTTGTCTTGTCCTTGGTAGGGTTAGGGTAGCAGCCCTCGAACACGAATCGTGAGCTGATGAAATCATCAACACCCGTAATGGTCCGCTGTGCAATAGGAAGCTCCTGGAAGGTAACACCGTCTGTTGTACCAGAACCCATGATGCCAGGGAAGATTACATTGAGACGTATGTCGTCTACGCCCATCCAGTCGCGCATGATGTTACTGTAGACCAGGCGGTAATCGTATTGCATTTCAACATTACCGTTGTCAGTATCAAGATTAGGATTGGTACCGAGTACGCCGGGCTGAACGCCCTTACCAAACATAAACAACGGAGCCGCGTCACCATGGTCAGTGCCATAGCTGCCATTAGACTTTATACGTCTTCCGAACTCTGAAGTAGTAACGGTAAGCACACGGTCTTCCAGGCCACGGGCACGAAGATCCTCCTGGAAAGCCTTCATCGCAGTAGACATATGATACATCAATGCCGCGTGTCCTCCCATAGAAGGCGAGTCGCGCTCCACCTGGTCGGCGTGAGTGTCAAATCCACCCACTCTGATCGTGAATACCTTGGTCTGGCTGCCTCCGGCCAGCATACGTGCTACCATTTTCAGCTTGTCGGTAAATGGATTGTTTAGCGCGCCATCGGGAGCATGGAAAGGATAAATTTCAGGATACGTTGTTGCTCCTTCTCCACCATTTTTCCATACCTCGTACATCCGTTTTGCATAATCTTTTGACTTGTCTTCAAGACTGAGGATCCAGCTGAGCTCCTTCCAGTAAGGAGATCCTGTGAGATAGTCAGGAGGAATGCCACGTGAGTCCCTGTTACGTTCGTCGTAAAAACCCTCAAGGCCATCGACTAGATCGTTGAACTGTTCAGGGTTGTTAATCGAAATGGAAGTAGGAATATTACCGGTCTGGAAGAAAATCGGTGATAGATCACTTCCGAACTCGATAGCAAGAGGGTCAGGCACACCCGCCGTATCGGGGAAGTCCTTTGGATACTGATAGGGCGCGTACTCCCCCTGGAAGTAGCGGCCAAGCCATCCGTCCAGCAGATAATCCTGAGAGCTGCCTCCCATAGACCAGATGTCGTGGCTACGGAAGTGAGAGCCGTTATTGTTTTTATACGACACACCCTGTACAATCTTAACACGCCCGATATCATACATGGCCTTCATCGCCTGCATGTCTGGGTGAAGACCTACCTGATCTTCTGGTTTAAGTGTATCATCTACAGGGATCAGGCCACGTGTCTTATTCCGGGCCGGCACAGCAATATTAGGACGGTACTTATAATATTGATCATAATTCGATATGGGGATAACAGCATTGAGGCCGTCGTTTCCACCGAATAGATCGAGTATGATCAGCACGCGGTCGTTTGTACTGGCTGCAGCCATCTTCGAAAACGAGCTATCACTCGCCAGGGCACGCATGGAAATACCGCCGATTGTGAACGGTATACTCATGGCGAGCGGTAATTTCTTTAAGAAATCTCTTCTTGACTTGTTCATGGTTTTGTTCCGGTTAGCCGAGCTGATATTCGGGGGTTTGTAGAATGGCGTCGAAAAAAGTGGCCAGCCATGGCGTTAATTCCTGTTCATTATAGGAGGCCCATGTAGTGCCCCAATAAACTTCAGGATTTGCATTTCCGGTACTCTCTACGAAACGACCCAGGAAATAATTCAATCGCTCTGCGGTGAGTGTCGTAAAATCGTCCTGGTCTGTATTAAGATCGAAAGAAAGCTTATCGATGTTGGGGAGTAGGTAAGTCACCACCTTAATCATCAGATCTCGTGCACTCGGGGCAACATCACCAAAGTTGTTACGGATAAACTCATGCGGATTTACTTTGACCAGTCCGGGTTGCTCTGCTCTGAATAGTCGCTGTATAAAATTATAACGTTCCGTCAGCGTATTTGGCGTGATCCATGCACGGTGATAGGTAGAATACTGGTAGTATGCATCATATCCCGCAATATCAAATGGCTCGTAGAACATCATGCCATGGTCTTCCAGTATCCCCAGAACATCCTTGGTGGCAGCATAAAAATCTACAGGATTGGTTTTCATATCCGGTAACTGTACGTCGAAGAAACGATAGGTACCAACGACCAGATCGATAGGCGATTTGATGATACCCCCGAAGTTGTCATCGGTTACTTCTCTTGCTCCGCCCGCAGCTTCGTAGAAATGCTGGCTGCGTAACAGGTTTTCAATAACAGGTTGTAGCTTGTAATTGTTGGCTATAAAAGTGTTAGCCATCTCTTTGATGATCGTCTCATCGATAGGATTCATATCCTCGGGCGTGTGGGGTGCCCATACGAAGAAGCGATAGATCTTACGGCAGATGTTCTGTGGTGTTTCGGGGTTGGCATAAACAGCGTCAACAAGTTGCCGGATCTCATCCAGTGCGCTTTCCTCTGTAGGATTCGTTCCATTGGTAAGCGTGGGATCGGGCGTAATCTGCACGACGGGAGCAAGGTCCCGAGGACCATACTGGAACCTTTTCCTGGCAGTATCGTTGTTGTGCTGAGTAGCGTTGTCAGTACTGCCTTTCACCTTGCCACGGGGCAGTAGCGTATCAGGATCAATGGTTTCTAACGTCATGTCGGAATCCCACCCGGAAAATACCAGGGCCGCTGCTTTTACTTCTGCCTCTGTATAATAGTAGTAGTCACCTTGACCGGTTACCGGCGGCACTTTCCCCTCAAGGCCACGGCCTATTGTATAAAGCTCATGGAACTCGCGGGCATAGTTCTCGTTGGGTTCGCCCTTAACATTAAGAACGCCGTCCAGTACACGCAGCATCGCGTTGTCAACACAAAGCTTAACCGTGAGCGTCTTGAAGTCTTTGTCTGGCGTAGTCGTTGCGCCATCCAAAGCAAATATCCGGAACAATTGATTCTGAAAGTACAATGCCTGCGCAGTCCTTACACGCGACATGATAGTAGTAAAATGCGTATGCAGGAAGTAAACAATCCGCTCGCGGGCAGCATAAGGAAGAGATAGCGATTCGTCAACACCCTGGCTCATCATCTGACCGATAAACCAACCCCGGAAATAGTTTTCCATGTTAATGTTGTTGACAGAATCATCAAAGGGGGCCGAAACCCAGTCCGTCCCGGTATCGGGGTCGATTGGCAGTGGTGGATCAGGTAGGGTGGCGCCATAAAGCCTGTCGACAGCCGCTGCTGCGGTAAGATTTGCAAAATCGTCGATCTGTTGCTTAGTGCCCCCAAAGGCAGCCCGTCTGAGAAGGTGTGCGGCACGTCTCAATCCAAGTGAGCCGCCAGTGAATTCGGGTAAAGGCATATTTAGTGTAGAGTGGTTTCGATAGGTCTATTTATATCTTAAACTTCAGCAATTTATTTAAAATGGGGACGAAGTGCATTAGCAGCCGTTCATCGTAGATATTTTCCTGTTACACAGGGTTACTTTTTTACGATCAGGGGTTAAAATTGCCTTAGATTATCTTCAGATAGGCAGTTTTTAGACCCGGTGTTATCCCTGTTCGCATAAATAATCTCTGTTATATTTGGCTCATGGATGCGGTTAGATACACAGAGGTAACAAGCCGTAACCGTATAAATGACAGCTTTTGCAATCCTATAATTTTACGATCGCTTTATGAAGATCATCGAGTGTCCACGAGACGCCATGCAGGGCCTTAGCGAGTTTATACCGACGGCAGAAAAGATTCGATATATTAATCAACTGTTAACAGTCGGTTTTGATACCATTGACTTCGGAAGCTTCGTCTCACCCAAGGCCATCCCTCAGCTTCGCGATACACACGAGGTATTGCAACAAATTAACTGGAAAAGCAGTACCTCGAAGCTATTGGCTATCGTAGCCAATACACGCGGCGCAGAAGAAGCATCGCAGCACGAAGGCATCCGTTACCTGGGGTTTCCGTTGTCCGTGTCAGAAACCTTCCAGCAACGGAATACAAACAAGTCTGTAAAGGAGGCGTTGGATACCGTAAAAGCGATACAGGAAATCTGCATATCCAGCAATAAAGAGCTCGTTACCTACATCAGCATGGGCTTCGGTAATCCGTATGGCGATCCCTATAGCGTAGAGCTTGTCGGAAACTTTGCTGAAACGCTCGCCTCGCTGGGCGTGCGGATAATATCGCTGGCCGATACCATCGGAGTCTCTACCCCGGACGTTATAAAATATCTTTTTACCTCGCTGTCAACTCGTTATCCGGATATAGAATGGGGCGCGCATTTGCATTCCAATCCTCGGTATGCCATCGACCGTATTGAAGCAGCCTATCAGTCAGGCTGTAAGCGTTTTGACGGAGCTATACGCGGCTTTGGCGGCTGTCCTATGGCAGATGATGATCTGGTCGGGAACCTCGCCACTGAAACTATCGTTTTTTGGCTTGAAAAAGAAGGCGTTCAGACCGGACTCGACAAAGTATCCTTCGGAAAGGCGCTGTTAATAGCGGATGAAATATTTCCAAAGCACTGAAAATATTACTTACCAGGACATCAGGCACGATATTCGCGTAACTTTGCTTAAATTAGATAATATGAAGTGTTTAAGCTCCGTCGCTGTTCTATTTTTTACCTTCTCCTTTGCAATAGCCCAGAACTCAAAGGATTTGACTCAAAAGGGAAGAGAACTGTATGAAAAACGCGAATTCATGGAGGCCCTCCTCAATCTTAACAAGGCGATTGAGGTAGATGCAAACTATGCGCCCGCGTATTACTTGAGAGCTAACATTAAAGATAACTTCGACGACCGTCATGGTGCTATGAAAGACTATAACCTGGCGATCGAAAAGAATGCCAAGTTTGCGGATGCATTCTTCGCCCGCGGCAATGTCAAAATGAAGCTGCAGGACTACTACGGAGCTATCGCCGACTACACGTCAGCAATCACAATCAACGAGAACTATATTGAAGCGTACTTCAATCGTGGCAAAGCCAAACAGTTCCTACAGGCTTACGAAGACGCCATCAATGACTGCTCAAAGATCATCCAGATCAATTCTAAAAACGTCGACGCTTATTACATGCGTGGCATCCTTCGCCTTGACTTTGGTGATATGAAGAATGGTTGTCTCGACCTTAGCAAGGCCGGTGAACTCGGAGATCTTAAAGCCTACGAGGTTATCAAAGAGAAGTGTAATCAGAAAAATCAGGAAGAAGGTGGCTACTGAGCCGGCTCAAGTTCTCTGACAAGCCTGAACCTTTTCCCGGGTAATGAAGTTATAAGCCCTCTGAACTCCAGATTAAGCAAAATCGAAGCAACTCGGTTCACCAGCAGCCCACAGCGTTGGCTGAGCTCGTCGATCACAAGCTCGTTGTCGTTTTCCAGTAGCGTTTTGATTACCGCGTGTTCGTCTGGCGAGCATCCTTCAGGAATACGCGGTACGATCATAGGTGCTTCCTGTTTTTGATTCGGAAGCCAGCTCATCAGGTATTCGAGATCTTTTATCGATGTTATAAGGTGGGCCTTATTTGATTTGATCAGGTTGTTACAGCCAGCCGAATAGTTTTGCCCGATATTCCCGGGAAAAGCAAACACATCTTTGTTATAGCTATTGGCAATTTCGGCCGTTATCAATGCTCCTCCCTTTTCAGCAGCTTCAATAACCACCAACGCATCTGCAAGCCCCGCAATAATCCGGTTTCGCGCAGGAAAGAGATGTGCATCAGGCTTCGTGCCGAATGGATTTTCGGTGACAATCCCTCCGCACTCAAGCATTTTTCGCGCCGTTTCCGAATGAGAGGAAGGATATATAACGTCAAGTCCGCTTCCCATAACACCAATGGTTTGCATGGTGTTCTTAAGGGCGTGTTTGTGAGCATGAATGTCGATGCCATAGGCTAAACCGCTCACAATAGTAGCATCATGCTCTGCCAGCGCTTCCAGAAGCTCCTCTACACAACGTTTCCCATAGGCAGTGGCATTTCGCGTGCCGACGATTGCCACCATCTTTTGCTTTTCGAAGTCTATAGTTCCCTTGGTGTAAAGCAGGGTAGGAGCATCAGCAATTGATTTTAGGCGCGCCGGATAATCCTTATCATAAAAGAATACAATCTGTGCATTCTCCGCTTCCATTTTCCGAATCTCATTCTCCGCCTCCTGAAACGGCCTCCCTTTCACTATCGAAGCTGCCGTAATCGCACCAATGCCCGGAACGTTCACCAGCTTGCCACGTGGCGTTTTAAATACGGCCTCCGCCGAACCACGATATGCTATCAATTGTTTGATCAACTGATTGCCAATTCCCGGAATAAAATGAAGAGCCAATAATGCAATTCTTTCCTGATCCATATTTCTTCAACGAATGTTTAAGACAATTATTAATACAAACAAAAGGGTTGCCCTTATAAAAGACCTGTCTCCAGAAAATGAAACTTGCCATAGATGACAATTTCAATATCAGTAAAATCTTGTTGGTTAAACAAGTACTCATCAACGATTGGCAAACTTCTTACAAGTGCCAGTGGTTCATATAACGTTCATCCACTCAAATCAATTCACAATACCTAAAGCGGATTTTTCCTCAGACTTATAAACAATAGTATCCTGATCTTAATGAAGTTTTTCTCGCAGCTCAGTTAGAAACGATCTTACCCTCTTCAATGATTCAATCATTTCCATTTTATCCTTAACGGCTTGCGAATCATTGCGAAGCATTTCCTTTGCCCCCTGAAGCGTAAAACCTTTCTCCTTTACAAGGTGGTAGATCGTGCGAACATTGTCGATATCCTCACGGGTAAATTGGCGATTGCCTTTACGATTCTTTTTCGGCTTGATGATGTCGAACTCGGATTCCCAAAAGCGAATGAGCGAAGGGGCAACGTTAAATACCTCTGCAACTTCTCCTATGGAGTAGTAAAGCTTCTCGATTTCCTTTTCCTTATACGCCATCTTACTGAGCAAGATAAGTAATTAATCCATGCTCGTCAATCCGAATTCGCGATTCAGGAAAATCTTTTTTCGTCAATTCCTGTATCTTCTTAATGACTTGTCCATTCGGGTCGATTTTAACCCCCGTGCCATAGCTTTGATAGGTAGGCGTTACCTGCGCCTTAAAAAAATTCCCCGAATGATCTGTATATACCTTTATAATAGGCGCTAAACCATTGATACCCGACACGCTGATCCCACGGTATGTACAGAAGTTACCCATACTGTACGTTATAAACCGGTCCTTATATACTTCCACCGCGCGTGTAACGTGAGGTCCATGACCAAAAACTACGTCCGCGCCGGCGTCGATTAATGTATGGGCGAATTTATAAACATCGCCACGATTCTCGCCGTGGAAAATCTCCGTTGTCTTCGGAACATTCTGGTATTGAGCGCCCTCAGCGCCGCCGTGAAAAGATACAATCACAATGTCACACTGCGTGGTCAGCTCTTCTACGATCTTCTTCGCCCCCTCAAGGTCATTTAAAGGAACACAATTGCTGTTCGGAGCAAAGGCTACCAATCCGTAACGGATGCCGTCCTTGACAAATATGGTGGTTTTACGCTCCATCTGTCCCGCGTGCAGTATACCTGCTACATCCAGGGTTTTCATGCTGCTTTTTCGGCCGGTTTCACCAAAGTCGCCGGCATGATTGTTCGCAAGGCTCATGATATCGAAGCCGGCGCTGATCAGGTGCTTTACATAACGTGTGGGCGTACGGAATACATAACATACTTTCGGATCCTTGCAGGTCTTAGGTGTTCCACCCTCGTCCAGAAGAGTGCCTTCCAGGTTACCAAAGGTTACGTCCGCATCGCGTAATACAGGCTCGACATCCCGCAGCAGAAAATCGCCGTCGTTCGGGGGAAGCTTGTCCTCCGGATAGCTGGTGCCCATCATGATGTCACCTACACCGATAATAGTCAGCGTGTCATGAGGAACAGTCGGACTAATCGCCTGGAGAGAATCCTGGGCGAATGAAACTTGAAACGTCGTAAAAAAAAGGATCAGAAAGGGCAAGCAGCGCATAGCATGAAAATATGAAACAAATAAAAAGCTTTTTTGCCAGACAGGACAAGCGTTGGCCGATTGTATTTGCCTTTAATCGCTACAATTTTTCCCGGTAAAGATTTAACTTAATCCAGAACCTCATTCTGCTTGCTGGCCAGCTCAAGAAGCTTCTCGTACTCCTTGTTGCTGAGGTCGCGCTGGAAGAAGTTGATCGGGTTAACGTGGTCACCCTTATAAAGAACTTCATAGTGAAGGTGAGACGCTACCGAGTTGCCCGTATTCCCAACGTATCCTATAACCTGCCCACGCTTTACATGGTCGCCTTCTTTGATGGCAAAGGCCGAAAGGTGGGCGTAGCGTGTTTCGTAATCGTAGCCGTGGTTAAGGTAGATCACATTGCCATAAGAACCCGAGAAATACGCCATTGCGATCTTGCCGTCGCCGGTGGCATAAACCGGCGTGCCGCGCGGAGCAGCAAAGTCCAGCCCCTTGTGTTGTAGATAACGGTGGAAGATAGGGTGGAACCGCGTACCGTAAGTAAGGTGAAGCTGGTCGAGTTGTTTATTGCTGATAGGTTGTATAGCCGGACGGGATGCCCACATTGCTGTACGTTCCTTCAGCATTCGGTTAAGCTCTTCAAAGGATTGCAGTTCTACTTCTACGCGGTGCTCCAGGTTCTGCAGCGCGATATAATTGTTGCGAATAGTAGGATACTGCTTTAACGCAGCATCATCTAGCTTCTCGCTACCACCGATACCCGCCTCGCGGATGGAAGGTTGCAGCGGGCTCGAGTCAAGGATAACCCGGTAGTTATTATCGTCTTTCTCCGTTAAGTCGTGCAGCTCGCCGTATGAATGCGTGATCTGCTCTTCAAGGATCTGCCACTCCGCCTTAAGCGTCTGGTTCTTCTTCGAGAGCACGATCTCCTGCAGTGAACCGTAGTTCATGAAGTAGCCAATATATCCGGCAACGGCTATACCAAACGATACGCCGATAAAGCTGAGTACACGCGTTCTTAATTGCTTACCCTTGAGATACCAGGGCTCGTACTTACACGTTTCAGGATTATAACGGTATTTTATCTTCGCCATTAGTCCAATGCCTGGTTTTGTTTTTTACTTAATTCCAGTAGTTGATAATGCTGTCTGCCGCTCAGACCTTCGATAATGTATAAGGCTGGGTCAACGGATTCGTTGTCCCGTAAGATTTCATAATGAAGGTGAGGAGCCATCGAACCGCCGCTGCTACCTGCAGTACCGATAACCATTCCCTTGGTTACACGTTGTCCGCGTCTTACATTAACATTTTCCAGGTGAGCATAACGGGTCGAGAATCCGTTGCCGTGTCTGATCTCGATAATGTTCCCATAACCGGCCTGAAGGTCGCTGGTATTGGCCGTAACTACTTCGCCATCAGCCGCCGCGAGTACCTCCGTGCCACGGGAGGTAGCAAAATCGATTCCTTCGTGTTTATACATACCCTTGTGAAAGGGATTTACACGTTTGCCAAAGCCTGACACCAGCTTGTCAAGCTCAAGCTGCGCAATAGGAGAGGCGGAAGGAATCGAGCGTATAAAATCAAGATCGGTCTTGTCGATGTGAATGGCGTCGCTGAAGGCGGCGTTGCTTCGACCGGATTTTTCAAGTAATCTGGATGACGAACTTCTGACAACCTCCATCCAGTCACTAAAGCTGGAAGCGTCCGCGAGAAGGATCTGCTCCTTTGATATTGTAGCCCCGACGCTGGAAGACTGTTCGGGTGGGGCGCTGAAAAGACGCGTATAAAAGTCCTGGTCTTCTTTTTTGAGAGTCGATAATGTCTCCTCAATAGAGGCAAGTTGCTGATTCAGAATCTTTTTGTGCTCTGACAGCATCTTGTTCTCCTGGCGAAGCGCTCGCTCGTTCTCCGTTACGATCACATAATCGTTCAAAATGATCAGCCCGGAAAGGAAGAGCGCGCTGACCACGATAACCCCTAGTGCATACACGATGATGCCACCGGGATTTATCCGGGCGCGTTCATACTGACACGTCTTGGAATTGTAGTAGTATTTGGCGTTGTCCATCAAGTTCCAAAATCAAAAAGTGCCGTAATTGCCAAGCGGTAAAAAAATGTCAAATACCTGCTTAATCTCGGCCATCTGCTTATTTTTGTGGCTAATCGTCTCAATTTTGATCACTTCCAGACGGGTTTGTGATCCCTTTTTAAGACTTTAGCGGGGGCTAATATAGGTAAAAATAGATTGACTCCCTTAACGTTGCACTTATGGTGACAATCTGAGGATACTAGAACAAAACAGCTTTATAACATAATAGAATGGATTCCGGCTCAATTAGACGCAAATTTTTAGAGTTTTTCGAGAAGAAAGGGCATACAATCGTTCCCTCCGCACCCCTCGTGCTCAAGAATGACCCAACCCTGTTATTTACCAACTCCGGAATGGTCCAGTTCAAGGACTATTTCCTGGGCAATGCCGAGCCGAAAGCCACCCGGATAGCGGACACCCAAAAATGTCTGCGCGTTAGCGGAAAACACAATGACCTTGAGGAAGTAGGTATTGATACCTACCACCACACCATGTTCGAAATGCTCGGCAACTGGTCTTTCGGCGACTACTTTAAGAAAGAAGCTATTGCATGGGCATGGGAGCTGCTCACCGAAGAATATAAGCTTCCCAAAGATCGCCTGTATGTAACCGTATTTGGTGGCGACAAAGACGATAACCTCCCGCTCGACCAGGAGGCATATGATCTTTGGAAAGCCTTTATTGATGAAAGCCATATCCTTCACGGTAATAAGAAAGATAACTTCTGGGAAATGGCCGATGTAGGCCCCTGCGGTCCTTGTTCGGAAATACACGTAGATCTTCGGACAGACGAAGAAATAAAGAAAGTACCGGGTAAAGACCTGGTGAATAACGATCACCCCCAGGTAATTGAGATTTGGAATAACGTGTTCATGGAGTTCGAGCGCTTCTGGACACCCGGAAAGGGCGGCTCCGGCGAGCTTGTAAAGTTCGATCTCGAATACCGCGGCGAAGACAAGAAAGTAGCGCGCGAGAAGCTGCGCTCACAGCTCACTACACTGAAGCCGCTTCCCTCGAAGAACGTCGATACAGGTATGGGCTTTGAACGTCTGTGTATGGCTATACAGCGTAAAACGTCTAACTACGATACAGACGTATTTATGCCGATGCTCGACTTTATCGGAAAGGCGGCAAACATCCCCTATAAGCAAGATGAAAAGACCGATATAGCGATGCGTGTTATGGCCGATCACATTCGCGCCGTATCGTTTGCTATCGCTGATGGACAGCTGCCGTCGAATACAGGCGCAGGATACGTGATCCGCCGTATTCTGCGTCGCGCCGTTCGCTATGGCTTTACATTCCTGAATTTCAAAGAGCCCTTCATGTACAAGCTGGTAGCGGTATTGGCAAACCAACTGAAGGATGTATTTACAGAGCTGGACTCGCAGAGAGATTATGTGAGCAAGGTGATCTTCGAAGAAGAAACATCATTCCTGCGCACACTGGAAAAAGGATTGAAGCGCATCGAGCTGATACAAACAGAACTGAAAGATAATACGATCTCTGGCGAGCTGGCGTTCGAACTGTACGATACCTTCGGCTTTCCACTGGACCTTACCTCGCTGATCGCACGCGAAAAAGGATTCACCGTGGATGAACGTGGATTCACCACCGAGATGGAAAAACAAAAGTCTCGATCCAAGGCAGATGCCGCGAAAGAGACTGGCGATTGGGTATTGACAGGCGCAGACCAGAAGACCGAATTTATCGGTTACGATAACCTGAATGCCGAGGTTAGAATTGTAAAATATCGCAAGATCAAACAGAAGAATAAAGAGCTTTTTCAGTTGGTTTTTGATAAGACACCTTTCTACGCAGAAAGTGGTGGGCAAACCGGGGATACCGGCTTTATCGAAAATGCTAACGAGAAAATAGAGGTGACGGATACAAAGAAAGAGAACGATCTCATCATTCATCTCGTAGAAAAACTACCTTCCAGTCTCACATCGATATTTACAGCAGCCGTTGACGGTCAGAAGCGCGAGCTTACTACCGATAACCACTCGGCTACACACTTACTGCATGCCGCCTTGCGCCAGGTATTGGGTAAGCACGTAGAGCAGAAAGGATCACTTGTAAACGAGAAGATCCTGCGTTTCGACTTCTCCCATTTTACCGCCATGACAGCAGACGAGCTGCGTCAGGTAGAAGATATTGTGAACCGGAAGATCCGTGAAAATATAAAGCTCGACGAAAAACGTAACGTTCCGATAGACCAGGCCAAAGCCTTTGGTGCCATGGCATTGTTCGGTGAGAAATATGGCGATTTTGTACGCGTAATCACCTTCGATCCGAAGTATTCGGTAGAGCTTTGTGGAGGAACACACGTACCGTCTACTGGCCAGATCGGCTTGTTTAAGATCGTATCGGAAAGCTCTGTGGCGGCCGGTGTAAGAAGAATCGAGGCCATCACAGCGCTCGAAGCAGAACAATATGTTCGCGAAGAGCTTGCTCTCCTGGGCGAGGTGCGCGGTCTGCTGAAGAACCCGAAAGATCTGGTAGCATCAACACGTGGTCTGCTGGAAGAAAAGCACGCTCTTGAGAAGAAGCTCGAAGCAATTCAGCAGGAACAAGCCAACATGCTGAAGGACCAGTTGGCACAGAAAGTTGTGCGCAGCGATCGTTACAGCCTTATCGTAGAAAAGGTAAGCGTACCGAATGCCGACGCCCTGAAGAATATAGCCTATGGTCTGCGAAACCAGTTTAACGACCTGTTGCTGGTATTGGCTGCCGATGTAGATAGCAAACCCCAGGTTGCAGTGATGATCGGGGAGAAGCTTATGGAAACAAATACATTCCACGCAGGTAACATGGTAAAAGAATTGGCGAAAGCAATAGAAGGTGGCGGTGGCGGTCAGCCCTTCTTTGCAACGGCCGGTGGTAAAAATCTGAACGGCCTGGATGCCGTTATTGAAAAGGCCCGTCAAATGGTAAATTGATCACCACGAAGTCGGCCAAAGAATTACGCAAAGAATAAAGATATCTATGGAAAAATCAGTTCGCGATAAATATACACTCGTAGTAGGGCTTGAAGTACACGCACAGCTACTTACAAAAAGTAAGATCTATAATAGTGATTCGACAGAATATGGCAGCCTGCCCAATACCAACGTAGGCGTAGTAACGCTTGCTCACCCCGGCGCAATGCCAAAGCTGAACAAACGTGCCGTAGAATATGCAATAAAGATGGGTGTGGCGTGTCATTGCGACATAACCCGCTTCAATATATTCGACCGTAAAAATTATTTTTATCCCGATCTTCCGAAAGGCTATCAGATCACACAGGACAGAACACCGATATGCAAAGGTGGTCATGTGATAATCAATACCAAAGAAGGAGAGAGGAAAGTCCAGCTCAACCGCATACACATAGAAGAAGATGCCGGTAAGTCTATGCACTTGGCTGCGGAAACCGATACCCTTGTTGACTTCAACCGCGCCGGCGTTGCGCTGATCGAAATAGTTAGTGAGCCCGATATGCGTACCTCAGACGAAGCCTATGCTTTCCTGACAGAAGTGCGTAAGCTGGTGCGCTATCTGGACATCTGCGATGGTAATATGGAAGAAGGTTCGCTGCGCTGCGATGCTAACATCTCGGTGATGCTGAAGGGCGCAAAGGAATACGGTAAGAAGGTGGAGGTAAAGAACATGAACTCTATCCGTAACGTGCAGCGCGCAATCGAGCACGAGTTCGAGCGGCAGATCGAAGCGATTGAGAATGGTGAGCCGATCATTTCAGAAACCCGTACGTTCGATGCAGGCGATGGCCTTACCTACGGCATGCGTACCAAGGAAGAGTTGAACGACTACCGCTATTTCCCCGACCCCGATCTTAGCCCGATGGAAGTGTCAGACAAGTGGTTGGCGCAGATCAAGGCAGAGATGCCATCGCTGCCGCGTGAGCTGTATCATAAATACGTTACAGAATTCAAGCTTCCAGAGTATGATGCGCATGTATTGACAGATACCAAAGACGTTGCGTTGTACTTTGAGGCGATCTGCCAGCACACAACCAACTTCAAGGCAGCCTCTAACTGGGTTATGGGCCCGATAAAATCGTACCTGAATGAGCTTACGCTTTCCGCAGATGAGTTCCCGCTTTCTCCTCAGCGTATAGCCGAAGTGATTGCGCTCATCGATGAGGGAAAGATAAACTTCGCCACAGCCTCTCAGCGCGTATTCCCCGAGTTACTGAAGAGCCCGGAAAAATCGGTACTCGAAGTAGCGCAGAAGCTTAACGTAATACAGGACAGCAGCCAGGATTCTATCATGCCGATCGTAGAAGACGTACTCAAGGAATTTCCCCTGAAAGTAGAAGAATATAAGAACGGTAAAAAAGGACTACTCAGCATGTTTATGGGAGAGGTAATGAAGCGAAGCAAGGGCAAGGCAGATCCGAAGGTAGCCACCGCGCTCATCACGAAAAAACTCGAAGAAGTATAAACACACCCCTAACGCGATAGCGCTATGAAACAATTATTGAACAGACTGATAGCCGTATGCTTTACGCTCGTGGCTTTTTGCATATCATGCTCGTCTACAACCAGCAAGGAAGAACCGGTTGCCGATGCGCAGGGAAGCTGGACCGTAACCGTAAAAGGTAAGGTAGCATCTCCTCAGGCAGGCCAGCAGATCACGATCCAGGAGCTCACCAACGGCGGCGGAGGATGGCGCGATACCATCACACTGAAGAAAGACAATACGTTTGCCAAGCAGGTAAAGCTGTCTCAGCCCGGATACTATAAGGTAACGTTCTATGGCCGTCAGGCGATAGACCTTATCCTGTTCAAGAACAATGTGGAGGTAAATGTAGATGGAAGTGATGCCCAGGGATTCCAGGAAGTGAAAGGCTCGCCGGAGATCGACCTTATCGTAAAGGTGCAGCAAAAACTACAGGACGCCGGGCAATCACCAACAATAGCCAAACTCGGTGAGGATTTTAATGCTGCCGTACAAGCCAAGGACCAGGCAAAGATTGCCCAGTTGCAGGAAGCCTACAGGCTGGAAATGAAGAAGACCACCGACGCAGTTGCTGCGGATCTGCGCAATTCCCCGCCATCACTCGGGGTGGTTAACCTTCTGATGTCCGGCAATGTCCTCGATCGCGATCAATATTTTGATACCTACAAGGCGGTAGCCGACAAGCTTAAAAAAGAGTGGCCGAACTACACGCATGCAAAAGACCTCATCAGCATGGTGGACAAAATGAAAGCCACCGCCATCGGCCAGCCAGCCCCCGAGATATCACTACCAGACCCCTCAGGAAAGGTAATCCCGTTGTCTTCTATGAAGGGCAAATATGTACTGGTTGATTTTTGGGCTAAATGGTGCGGACCTTGCCGTGGTGAGAACCCTAACGTAGTAAGTGCATACAAAAAGTATAGCGACAAAGGATTCACCGTATACGGTGTTTCTCTTGATCGTTCCAAGGAAGATTGGGAAAAAGCCATTGCCGAAGACGGACTTACCTGGACGCACGTGTCGGATCTTAAATACTGGCAGTCTGAAGCCGCTCGTACCTATAACATATCCAGCATTCCTTTCTCAGTACTGCTGGATCCCAACGGAATCATCATCGGTAAGAATCTTCGCGGCAAGGCGCTGCATGATAAGCTGGCGGAGATTTTTGACAAGAAGACTAATTGATCCGGCTTAAATTGATCATTAGCTGTCGTGTCTACTCCTGTCGGAGAGTATGTTGATAAATTGCTCATCACGATAGGAGGAGACACGACAGCTCGTTACAACAACTGCGGGATCCGTTCTTAAGCCCTCATCGGGCTGCCCATTCGTTATAGTGAGCTCATTGATTTATTTCCCGCACGCTGATCGATTGAGTCCGGTCGATATAAGCGGTTCTTTAGGTACAGAAC
>Ga0247764_1000029_pt1 | contig 67848 bp, 61 predicted proteins | sample UWRJL051202B4_FD_179932 | JGI IMG/M metagenome (GOLD analysis project Ga0247764, IMG submission 179932) | Plant litter microbial communities from Arlington Agricultural Research Station in Wisconsin, United States - UWRJ-L051-202B-4 | ecosystem: Environmental > Terrestrial > Plant litter >... | reverse complement strand
GCTGTAAGGTGCATATTTTCTACGGCGCAGAATACGGCGCCTATTTCTTCGAGCTCGGGTATTGATTTGCGTTCGTCACGCTTCATGGCGATGGCTATGATGTGCGATGACAGCAGTGGCTTTTTCAGCAGCTTCTCGTATGCATCTTCTTTGTAGGTTCCGTTGGCTGTAGCTACTTCCTTATATACTGCGGCCTGGCCTTCGGCTAGCTTCCTGATGCCTTCGCCTGTATATACGATGAAGCGCCAGGGTTCGGTTAGTTTATGCGTGGGTGCCCAGTTGGCGTTTTCCAGCATTTGCGTGATGATGGCGTCATCTACTTTTTCGCCGGTGTATTGGGGTTGGAATACGGAGCGACGATTACGCATCAGTTCGTTTACAGCTTCGGGGCTTATCGTCATATTCTGATTGTAATTATGTTATTTTGGAAACTGGCTGGCGTCTATGCCAGGGATTATCTTTATGGCGTTCTTATAATAGATCTTTTTCAGAACGTCGTCAGGTAAATCGAGGCCGTACATGCGCCAGAATGCATGGTATCGTTTGTGATAGGGAAAGTAATCATCAGCTGTTTCAAGCACGCGGAAATAGGTTGGATATTCTTCGGGTACCCATGAGTCTTTGCCGAACAATACGCGATCCTGGTATTTGATCAGGAACTCACGTGCCACGCGTGGCTGGCGACCAAGCTCGGCAATTACGGCGCCGATCTCAGTATACATGTTGGGGAACTTATCAAGCAACTCGCTTAGTTTTTTCAGATCGTTACCATACCAAGCGAGGTGAGCGGCGATGAATTTTGTTTTAGGGTGCTTGCGGAAGATATTGTGTTGTTCGGCAATGATGGTTTCCCATTTCACGGTATCCGTATCATGCCGGCGGCCGGGATGGAGCTTGAGCTCGAGCCATCGCTCGTTGTTCTTGTCGATCGGTTGCCAGAATGATTTTGGGTCGGCGGCGTGTATCAGTACCGGTATGCCAAGCTGGCCGCATTTTTCCCAGATGGGATCGATGCGCGGGTCATCTATATGTATGCGTCGGCCTTTGCTGTCCTGGGTAAACATGCCGAGTGTTTTGTAGATCTTGAGGCCGTTGGCGCCCTTCTTTACGTCGTCTTCAAGCTGTTTGAGCATACGGCTTTGCCACTGCGGATCGTCTATTGCGGCAAAATCCATATTGGTAAAGACGATGAATCGTTTTGAGTTAGTTTTCTTTACATTCTCAAGAGATTTGTCCAGGTGCTCGGTGCTGCCGCGACCACGACCGCTGAGGTTTACCATTACGGCCATGTTCAGCGCGTCCATTTCTTTCAGCAGGGCGTTGAGGTCCTGCGTAGGCATATTGAACTGATGATTATGAACGTCGATGAATGGAAATTTTGCCCGCGTGAGCTTATGCTCAGGCACCACGAGTGTGGACGGCGGATCGTAGTCTTCGAAATCCATTTTCATATCGAGCGGTCTTTCTTGTGCGCCCGCATACAGACAGTACAGGGAGGCAACGGCGGCGACGAATATCTTTTTCATGAGCTGACTATTGATTTGGCGCGGCAGCCTTTTTTGGGCGTACCGGCTTTCTGAAAATATTATATTAACGTCAAGATACGCCGATTCGGGAAATGACGTTCAATATTTTCAATCAATGGCGAAAAACAGAGTGAGTGTGGGGAGCGAGAGCGGAAAGGCTGAGCCGCTTGCGAGAATGGCCCAATGGGCATTCAGACTCTGGTCCTGATAGCTATAGTTATCGGAATCAGGATCGAAAGGAAGGCCAGATTAGAGCCGTCTCTGTACCCGAGAGAATCTTTTTATGTTTAACTTGGCTCGATTAATTGTAAGGCATGAAGAACACGCTATTTCTTTTGGTATTTTTTGTTGTTTCCACCTTTTCGCAGGCACAGGATGCGTTGACTGAGAGTGTCAAGAAGAAGATACAGAACAACGACCTTGTGGGCGCGCGGGCGGAGGCAGCGAAGGCGCTGGAGACGAACCCGAAAAATAAGATCGCGTTGAATTTGCGCGGGCTGGTGCGCCTGGAACAGGAAGACTTCTATGGTGCGATAGGCGATCTTAATTATGCTTTGGAGATAGACTCTACCTATGCGGAAGCCCTGAACAATCGCGGTGAGGCGAAGATGGCGTTGGGTGACGATGAAAGCTCTATCGTAGATTTTAACAAGGCTATCAAGTTCAGCCCAAAGTATGCTGAACCTTATACTAACCGGGGGTTGGCTAAATATAACCTCGAAGACTTTCAGGGTGCCTACTTCGATTTTTCAAAGGCGTTGGAGCTCGGGCCTGCCGATGCTGATAAGTATTTCAATCGTGGTGTTGTGAAGGCAGAGCTTGGCGAGTTCATCAGCGCGATAGACGACTATACAAAAGCTATCGAGCTCGATAAGGCTGACGCCAATCTTTATAACTATCGCGGTGTGGCGTATTACAGTACGAGCAACTTCGACCAGGCAATTGCCGATTACGATGTGGCAATCAAGCTCGATGCGAAAGACCCGATGAAGTTCGAGAATCGCGCGCTGGCGAAGAGCGCGAAGCAAGATCACAAAGGCTCGCTTGAAGATTATAACAAGGCTATCGAGCTGGACCCGGAGGAACCGGAGACGTATAACCTCCGTGGCGTGGTAAAGTATACGCTCGAAGACCAGGACGGTGCTATCGCGGATTATACAAAGGCCATTGAACTCGATAATACCAACCCGGTATACTTTGACAACCGTGCGCTTAGCCGTACGGATAAAGAAGATTATGCCGGTGCCGTAGAAGATTACTCTTCATCGATCGAGCTTTATCCGGGCGATCCTGAAACGTATTATCAGCGAGGGCTTGTAAAGCTGAGTATGAATAACAAGTATGATGCGTGCCTGGACTTTAAGCATGCTGAAGAGATGGGGCTGACGGAAGTGAAGGATGTTATTAAGAAGAATTGTAAGTAAATGTCGTTAAGGGAATTACATAGACCACAGAAATCTTGCGCCAGTTACTAAATGAAAAAGCCCCCTGACTATTTCAGGGGGCTTTTTTTATCCTAAAACTAATGAGATCGCTAGTATATCGGTTTTGCTACGACGCCTGCGGGAGCTGTGTATTGAGCGCTGCCAAATGCAAGGATCGGATAGCCGATGAAAGGCAGGAGTATCAGCAATATTGTGAAGCCGCCGCCCTGACCGAAGGCGAGTGACAATTCATGTGTAACAATGATAAAGATGATAAGGTTTACGCCTGGGATTAAAAACAGGATGATCCACCATGTGGGTTTTCCTACGATCTCCAGCAATACAATTGCGTTATAGATCGGAATGATCGCTGCCCATCCGGGTTTGCCTGCTTTTTCGAAGATCTTCCAACGGCAGATGACGATGAAAAGCCAGAATAAAAAAGCGAAGAACAGAATAATGCCCATGAAGGCAAAGATGCCGGCAGCTGCGGCTGAATTGTCGTAGGTTTCCATGCTCTTGTAGTAGTTTTGATTTATTTAAAGGTAGATAAATTTAATGCTCTGGTGCGAGAAAATGTACGGATGTTGCACTTTTTTTGGCATATATTCCTACACAGTTCTTACATTCATAACGTGGGTTATTACACCACTAGTGGATTATGGCGACCTTCTCATAAAATTAATTACCGATACTGCTTCCGTTTTAAGATCTTGTCCTCCCCTATATTGTGGAACCTAAACCTTATGAAAAAAACCTATTTTCTGATTGTCTTCCTGGCGTTTGTGCTCTCGGCACAGGCCCAGCAAAAGTTACAGGCGCCGGCCGAGTTTCTGGGCTATGAGCTGGGCGACCGATTTTCGCGGCATTATCGTGTTATAGATTATTTCCGCCATGTGGCCGATGTGATGCCCAATGTATCGCTGGTCCAATATGGTGAGACCAACGAGCATCGGCCGCTGGTTTATGCCGTTGTAACTTCCGAGGAGAACTTCAGGAACCTGGATCAGATACGTCAGGACAACCTTCGCCGGGCCGCTATGGCTGATGGTTCGGTGGGTGGCGATAAAAAAGCTATTGTATGGCTGAGCTACAACGTGCACGGTAATGAGGCAAGCTCGCTGGAGGCCTCGATGTGGACCTTGTATGACCTGGCCAACCCCAGCAATACACGAACACAAGCATGGCTGAAGAACACGGTTGTTATCCTGGATCCATGTGTGAACCCCGATGGTCGCGACCGCTACGCCAACTATTACAATCAGTATTTCAATGTTCCTGCTAACCCATCGGGTGACGCCAAGGAGCACCGCGAGCCCTGGCCCGGCGGACGAGCCAATCACTACCTGTTCGACCTGAACCGCGACTGGGCATGGCTTACACAGGTGGAAACACGCCAGCGTATTAAAGTTTATAATGAGTGGCTGCCGCATGTGCACGTTGACTTTCACGAGCAGGGTTATAACAACCCTTATTATTTCGCTCCTGCGGCTGAGCCCTTTCACGATGTAGTGACCTCGTGGCAACGCGAGTTCCAGACGATGATAGGCCGCAACAACGCCCGTTATTTTGACGAACAGGGTTGGTTATACTTTACCAAAGAGGTATTCGATCTGTATTATCCGAGCTATGGCGACACCTACCCAACGTATAACGGCTCTATCGGCATGACATACGAGCAAGGCGGCGGTGGCTATGGCGGCCTTGCAATCACCACACGCGAGGGCGATCCGCTTACCTTAAAAGATCGTCTTACCCATCATTATACTACGGGCCTCTCTACGGTTGAGATCACGTCTCAGCAAGCCGACAAGGTTGTGAGCGAGTTCGAAAAATACTTTCGTGATAATCAGAACAACCCTGCCGGCTCTTATAAGACTTATATAATCAAGGGCGACAACGGCGCAGACAAGCTCAAGAAGCTGACGCAATGGATGGACAGCCATCACATCAAGTATGGTCATCCCGCTGCGGGCCGCGCTGCGCGTGGTTATGACTATCAGACTCAGAGCAACGCTGCTTCTTTCAACCTTACTACCGACGACATTGTTGTGTCTGTTCATCAACCGAAGTCGCGGTTTATTACGGCTGTGTTCGAGCCTTTGTCGCGGCTACCGGACTCCCTTACGTATGACGTTACGGCCTGGAACCTGATGTATGCATATGACCTGAAGGCTTATGCGGTAGCCGAACGTATTAATCCTGCGAAAGATTATGCACCGAAGCCGATAGATTATTCCGGTCTTGCCGCTCATCCGTATGCTTATGTGATCCGTTATCAGGGTCTTGGCGACGTTAACTTTCTTACGGCGCTTATGAAAAAAGGCATCAAAGTGCGCTCGGCAGAGCGATCGTTTACGGCGGCTGGTCAGACGTTCGATCCGGGCACGCTGATCATTACACGGCGTAATAATGAAAGCCAGGCGGACTTTGATAACGTCGTTGTTTCGCTGGCCAGGAGTATGGAGCGCAAACTGTATACTTTGAATACGGGTTTTGTCGATGCAGGAAAGGATCTCGGCTCCGGTGAAGTAAACTATCTCAAGGCGCCGCGTGTAGCCATGGTATTTGGCGAACAGACTTCGTCGCTAAACGCAGGCGAGATCTGGCACTTTTTTGAGCAGGATATTCACTATCCGATTACGCAGTTAGGCACCGAATACTTCAAATCTGTCGATTTGAAACGCTATGATGTGCTTATCGTGCCCGAAGGTTATTATCGTCTGTTCGATGAGAATGTACAGGACGATATTTCGTCGTGGGTATCAGACGGAGGAAGACTTATTATCGTGGGCAATGGTTTGACTGCTTTTGCCGAGAAAAAAGGTTTTGGTTTGCGCGGTTATACGAGCGAAACGGAAAAGACCGATGCTGAGCGTAAAGAGAAAGCTGCTAAGGAAAAAGAAGTTCTTATGCATTATGACCAGGCTGAGCGTCGGCAGATCTCCGATGCTTTGTCGGGAGCCATATATAAGGTAACGCTGGACCGTTCGCATCCGCTGGGCTTCGGTCTGCGCGACACGTATTATACTCTAAAGACCAACGAGCTTCGTTATGGTTTCCTGGAGAGTGGATGGAACGTCGGTATTATAAAGGGTGCCGCTAAGCCGGTGCAGGGTTTTGCGGGTCATGTGATCAACAGCAAGCTTACGAACAGCCTGGTGTTTGGGGTTGAGGATAAAGGTATGGGGAATGTGGTGTATTTGGTTGATAACCCTTTGTTCCGTTCGTTCTGGGAGAACGGGAAGATGGTCTTTGCGAATGCGGTGTTTATGGTTGGACAGTAAATTGTCAGAACAGGATTTATAAGATGTTAGGATAGACACGATGAATAAATCCAAGCGTGGAAAATAATTTGAGAGCGATAATATGATTAAAATATCGCTCTCAATTTTTACTATCCCTTACAGGGCTTTGAGGGCTGCTTCGTAGTCGGGTTCCTGGCCTACTGCGGGGACGAGTTGGGTGTATTTTATTTTGCCTTGTTTGTCGATCACTATTACGGCGCGGGCCAGGAGTCCGGCGAAGCCTCCGTCGATCATTTCGACTCCGTAGTTTTTGGCGAAGCCCTTGTTACGGAAATCGGAGAGCATGCCTACGTTCTCGATTCCTTCTGCTCCGCAGAAACGTTTCTGGGCGAAGGGAAGATCTCTGGAGACACAGAGTACTACGGTATCGCTAAGGCTGGTGGCGCGTTTGTTGAACTCGCGTACCGATGTGGCGCATACGCTCGTATCTACGCTGGGGAAGATGTTCAGTATTATATTCTTGCCGGCATAAGCCTGAAGATTATTTTCTTTAAGATCAAGAGATACCAGTGAGAAGTCGGGAGCTGCGCTGCCGGTTGTGGGCAGGTTGCCGCTGGTGTTTACCGTGTTTTCGCCAAGTTTGGTTTGTGCCATAGTTATATATTTAAATGGGGTGTTTGTTCACTATACGATCAACGTGTTTGCTTTAACAGCTGCCATACCAGCTCTGGCTCAAATCCTTTTTGTATGGCATATCGGGCCATCTGGTCACGTTTTACAAAAGGATCTTCCTGCTGTACCTGTGCGGCCTTTTTTTCAAGCAGGTCCTGCAGCGTATGGAGGTAATCGTTTTCATCTATTTCGCGCAGGCCAGATTTGATACAGTTTTTGGTAAGGCCTTTTGCTTCAAGCTCGTGTACGATCTTGATACGGCCCCATTTCTGCATACGAAACTTGCCACCGGCAAATGCTTTGGCAAACCGCTCCTCGTTCAGGAAGCCTTCGGTGATAAGACGAGTGATAAGCTCGTCCACTTCGCTTTTGTATAAGCCGAATGTGTAGAGCTTATTTTTTACTTCCTGGTGCGACCGCTCCTGGTAGGCGCAGTAGCGGTACATTTTGGCGAGTGCTTCCTGAGGAGTGAGTCTTTTTTCCATCCGTCAGTAACGGTGTGGCCCGCCGACGCTTTTACGCTATGGCGGGCGAAGCCGGCTTTACTTGGTGAGTCCTTTATTCTTGAGCACGCTGTTTACGAACTTGCGCTCGTTGTCGGTGTTGAAGATCTTGAACGGCCAGTAGATGATGTGACCACGGTTTATGAACAATACGAAATGGTCTTTGCCTACCTGCGCGCGACGGATCTGGTCCCACTTGAGGGGCATGCCTTCACGGGGATTGATCTTCATGGTTATCATCTGGCTGGTGATCTCGTACGAGAATTTCTCGAACAGCATCTTACCTTGTTCTACCTGTGTAAGTCCGTAGAACTGGATCCACCAGAAGAGTATGTAGAGGCCGAGGCCGACGACAGCGGCTATAAACCACCAGATGCTGGGGGCCCAAATATAGTTCAGGCAGATCACGAAAGCGGCAACTGCCGCCATCCATCCCTGGCTTTTGAGCACATCGGTGAGAGCTATGTTGATATACGTTTTCTTATCAAGCTTGTAGTTCTTTGTTTTTACGATCATATTCTGTTTCTATTCTCAGTATTGTTATTCTTACTTGGCTACTCTACCAGGCTTTGAGGCTGAGGTCGAGGCTTTTCACGCTATGGGTAAGCGCACCAACGGAAATAAAGTCCACACCACATTCTGCTATTTCGCGTATCGAGGTTTCTGTTACGCCTCCGCTGGCCTCGGTTGTGAACCGGCCGTTTATGAGGGTTACGGCTTCTTTCATCTGCGCCGGGCTCATGTTGTCCAGCATGATGATGTCGATGCCACCTACACGAAGTACTTCGTTTACTTCGTCGAGGCTCCGGGTTTCGACCTCGATCTTCAGTTTTTTATTTCCGTCGCGAAGATAATCTTTTGTACGAATGATTGCGTTTTCAATTCCGCCGGCCATGTCGACGTGATTGTCTTTAAGCATGACCATATCGTACAACCCAATCCGGTGATTTGTGCCACCGCCGATGCTTACGGCCCACTTTTCGAGCAGGCGAAAGTTGGGAGTTGTTTTGCGGGTGTCGAGCAGTCGGGCCTTTGTGCCCTTGATGAGGCTGGTAAAATGCTTGGTTTTGGTGGCTATACCGCTCATGCGCTGCATGGTGTTCAGGACGAGGCGTTCGGCGGTGAGAATTGCGCGGGCGGGGCCTTCTACTGTGAAAGCGATGTCGCCTTTGCGGATTTCCGAGCCATCGGTCAATTTAATATTTATGTGCAGGCGTGAGTCTACGTGCTGGAAGATCTTCCAGGCTACTTCTACGCCGGCCAGGATGCCGTCGTCTTTTACGAGCAGGCGTGCCCGACTTGTGGCGGATTGGGGAATGGCCGCGAGACTGGAATGGTCTCCGTCGCCCACGTCTTCGGCCAGGGCCGATGTTATAAAGTGGTTGAGGAACGCTTCGGTGATGTAATTAGGCTTCACGGCCACAAAGGTAGACTAGGATTGGTAAAGATTTATAGGATGGCCGGGATGAAAAAAATCAGCGCGGGTGCGGAGTGTGAGGGCGGGGTGTGGGTTTAGGGGATTGGGTGTGTAGAGATGAATAATAGGGAGGTTTATTCCTTGACGAAGGAGATTTCGTGTACGAGTTGTTGGTTTCCGAGGGATTTGATCTTCATGAAGACGCGATAGGTGTCGGGGCCGCTTTTGTACTGGCCTATGGCGAAGGGTTGGCCGCCTTTGGAGGAGCCCTGGTGGATTATGCTGAACTCGGCGGGCGGGTGCATTTTAAAGAAGTCGCGGAGTACGAACTCGGCCTGGGGTTTACTGTACGATTGTACGGCACCTTCGATCGTCACGTCGACCATTTGGTTCAGGTAGCGGGATAGTTCCTTTGCGCTTCCTGCTTTAATGGTTTCCTTAACCTGGTTGATCACATCGGTCTGCGCTTGTACTACGGGAGCCTGCAAACTCACGAAAACGAAAACTAATGCTGCGATATACCTGTTCAATTCCATGTTAACAGTATTGGGAGGCTAAAATTATGCCATTATTGAAAGATAACGAAATATATTCTCGGCAATAGATGCAAACGATTGCTGTGTGAGATTTTAAAGGACAATACGCTAAAATCCGGTTAATTCTCATTCCTGATTATATTTGCGCCGCTCGCTCCCGAGTTACTCGGGGATAATTCAAAATAAAACAATTCTTAAGCCATGAATAAAAAAGTTTTGCTGATGATTCTCGACGGTTGGGGCATCGCTACGAATAAAGCTGTTTCGGCCATTGACAACGCAAAGACTCCTTTTGTAAGCTCTCTGTACGGAAAATACGCGAACAGTAAGCTGGAGGCTTCCGGTCTTGCGGTTGGTTTGCCGGCCGGCCAGATGGGTAATTCAGAGGTAGGTCACATGAATATCGGCGCGGGCCGGGTTGTATACCAGGACCTGGTGCGCATTAACAAGGCGGTGGAAGAGAACGAGCTGGATAATAACCCGGTATTGCTGGAGGCTTTTGAATACGCGCGTAAAAATAACAAGAATGTTCACTTTATCGGTCTTGTGTCAGACGGTGGTGTACACTCGCACATTGAGCATTTGAAAGGGCTTATTTCTATTGCCCACAAGAACCAGGTTAAAAACCTGTTTGTGCATGCCTTTACTGATGGGCGTGATACGGACCCTAAGGGTGGTTTGGGGTATATAAAGGATGTTCTTGATCATCTTAAAAAAACCAGTGGTACGCTGGCGAGCATTATCGGCCGCTACTACGCGATGGACCGCGACAAGCGTTGGGAGCGTGTGAAACTTGCTTACGACCTCATGGTAAACGGTGTTGGTGAGAAGACCACGGATCCGCTGAAGGCTATCCAGGCTTCGTATGATGCGGGCGTTACCGATGAGTTTATCAAGCCTATCGTGATCACTAACGGCCAGGAGCCGGTTGGTAAAATAGTGGAGGGCGACGTTGTTCTTTGCTTCAACTTCCGTACGGACCGCGGTCGCCAGATAACGGAGGCACTTACTCAGCAAGATTTTCCGGAACAGGGTATGAAAGCTCTGTCGCTGGATTATATCACGATGAGCAACTACGACGATTCGTTCAAGAATGTGAAAGTTATATTCGATAAGGACAACCTGGAGAAGACGCTGGGCGAAGTCGTTGCCGATGCGGGCAAAAAGCAGATCCGCGTTGCCGAGACAGAGAAATATCCGCACGTTACGTTCTTCTTCTCCGGAGGCCGTGAAGAAGCATTTGCCGGCGAGTCGCGCATTCTGTGCCCTTCGCCTAAGGTAGCCACTTACGATCTTGCCCCGGCGATGAGCGCGGGCGATATTCAGGATAAGATCATTCCCGAGCTGGACAAAAAATCAGCCGACTTTATCTGTCTGAACTTTGCCAACCCCGACATGGTAGGCCATACCGGCGTGTTCGAAGCCGTAATAAAGGCGGTAGAAACTGTAGACGCCTGTGCGCAGAAAGTTACTGAAGCCGCGCTGCGCAACGGTTACGCTATTATTATCATTGCCGATCACGGTAATGCCGATATGATGATCAACGAAGATGGTACTCCCAACACTGCCCACACTACCAACCTGGTGCCGTGTATCCTGGTTGATGCTGACTATAAAGGCAAGCTGAAAAATGGTAAGCTTGGCGATCTGGCTCCGACCATTCTTACACTGATGGGTGTTGCCATTCCACCGCAAATGACGGGTAATGTTCTTCTGGACAAATAATTTATACCGGCGTTTTAACCGTTTTGTTTTCAAATCACCGCGAGTGTTCGTGGGTGGCAGCTTTTTGCTGCTGCTGGCATTGCTCACTTCGTGTGAGGAGAAAACAAAACGGCGCGCCATATATTATCCGGTCGACAGCCTGGTAACGGCCCAGATACGTTTCCTGTCTGTGGGCGAGGCACAGGTTCATAAGACCACGGCGCTTGGCTCTGAAGACAATGCGACGTTACTTTCTTTAAAAGACACTACTCAATGGATAAAAGAGCTTGGTGTTTTCCGCGAGCTGGATATCATCAACAAGCCGGTCAACAAGGATATGTATGAGGTGCAGGACGGTCTCAGGGATACGCGGAGTAACCTCACAATAAAGACCTTTACCGCCATCAAGGGCGATGTGCCGGTACGATATCTGAGGCTGTATTACCAGGGTTCACCGGACAAACTGCGCCGACTGGAAGCTCAGTTCGATGTGACGAACCTGCTTTACAGGAGCTCGCGGAAACTTGCGTTGGATTTTCAGGATGTATACAATAAAACTCTACTGACATCCTACTCTATAAACGGAGGCCAGAAAATATTCATGGGCGATTCGGTTCGTTATGCTGTGCATGCGACTATTTCTCTGAATCAGGGGCTTAAATAAAAAAATCATTAAGAATGGCTAAACGAAATGGCGGGGAACCGCTACGTGCGGAGGAGAAGCGAGCGCTCAACAAACAAAACCTGAGCCGTCTTCTGGGTGTTTTCAAGTTTATTTCGCCATATAAATGGTTGTTTATCGTGGGCCTTATCGCGCTTGCGCTTTCTACGAGCACGGTGCTGGCTTTTCCATATCTGGCGGGTGAGCTTTTGAACGTTGCTTCGGGCAAGCCTTCGAAATTCTTTACGACGATCACCGATGTGGCGATGGCGCTTATGGGTACGCTTGTTTTACAAGGGATCTTTTCATTCGTTCGTGTTTATACGTTTGCTATTGTGAGCGAGCGCTCGCTTGCGGATCTGCGCAAAGAGGTGTATCAAAGGATCGTGTGGTTACCCATGACGTTTTTTGATAACCGCCGCGTGGGTGAGCTTATGAGCCGTATTACTTCGGACGTAGGTACGCTCAGTGAGATGTTCTCGCTTACGGTAGCCGAGCTGTTGCGCCAGGTATTGACGCTTGTTGTGGGGACTGCCGTGTTGTTTTATCTAACGCCGGATCTCACAAAATTCATGTTGCTTACTTTTCCTGTGCTGGTGATCCTGGGCTTGTTCTTTGGTAAATATATACGCAAGCTATCGAAAAGCACGCAGGACAAGCTGGCTGAAACCAACGTTGTTGTGGAGGAGTCGCTTCAGTCGATCTCGGTTATCAAGGCGTTTACCAGCGAGGCTTTCGAGATAAACCGGTATCGTACGGCGCTGATGGAGACTGTGCGTGTTGCCATCCGTACGTCGGGGTTTCGCGGTCTTTTTATTTCCTTTCTTATACTTGTTATCATGGGTGGTATTGTGGCCGTAGGTTGCTATGGCGCATTGCTGGTACAGCGTGGTTCCCTTAAGGTTGGCGACCTGTTTGCCTTTGTTTTCTATACCGGTTTTATAGGTGCCTCTATTGCGGGACTTGGCGATATGTTCACGCAGGTTCAACGCGCAATAGGCTCTTCGGAGCGCTTGCAGGAAATCCTGGAGGAGAAAGGTGAAAACGATACTGCCGGCGAGACACAGGTTAATCTGAAAGGTAAGGTCGAGTTCAATGAAGTTATGTTCTCCTATCCTACCCGTACTGATGTGGATGTTTTGAAGGGCCTGACCTTTACGATTGCACCGGGTGAGAAGATCGCGCTGGTGGGGCCGAGCGGATCGGGTAAGTCTACCGTTATAAATCTGTTGATGCGTTTTTACCCGGTTAACCGCGGTATGATAAAGGTGGACGATAAGCCGGTGACGGACTTTAACCTGACGGCATATCGTAAAAACGTGGGCATCGTGCCCCAGGAGGTTATTTTATTTGGCGGCACTATCCAGGAGAATATAGCCTATGGTAAGCCGGGCGCCACGCTGGAAGAAGTTCGCGAGGCGGCGCGCAAGGCCAATGCGCTGGAGTTTATTGAGGGATTTCCCGAGAAGTTCAGTACGCTGGTGGGCGAGCGGGGTGTGAAGCTATCAGGAGGGCAGCGTCAGCGTATTGCGATAGCGCGGGCTATTCTGAAGGATCCGGCTATCCTGATCCTGGACGAGGCCACAAGCTCGCTGGACGCTCATAGCGAGGTGCTGGTGCAAGAGGCTTTAGAGAAGCTTATGGAAGGCCGCACGTCGATCATTATTGCCCACAGGCTCAGCACTATTAAAAAAGTAGATCGTATCTTTGTTGTGCAAGGTGGCGGGTTGGCAGAGACCGGTTCTCATGCCGAACTAACCCAGCGAAATAACGGTATTTATAGTAACCTGCTGAAACTCCAGTTGCAGTAAACGCTATGATAACAGCTTCGGATCGTCTTCTGAAAAACTTTAAAATGCGCTCCACGCCAAGCCGGCAGGAGATTCTGGATCTTTTCCTGGAAAAGGACTACGCACTTTCGCACGGCGACATCGATAAGGGAATTGGGAATGCGCTGGACCGGGTTACGGTTTACCGGACGCTGAAGACGTTTTTGGACAAAGGAGTTATCCACAAAGTCCTGGACGACGAGGGTAGCCTGAAGTATGCCCTTTGCAACGATGCTTGCACCACGAAGGGTCATCACCATGACCATGTGCACTTTAAATGTACCAAATGCGGCCAAACCAGTTGTTTGGATGTTGAAATTCCGGGAATAAGATTGCCGAAGGGGTTCAAGACGGAGGAGATTAATCTGCTTATTCAGGGAGTTTGCGACCGTTGCCCGCACTAATATTTTGAAAGAGGGGCTTGTTTTCAAAAAGGACTTGCATAAATCAGCCGTGTAAGTTTTCGGGTTAAAAATATATTTGTAGTTTTGGATTTCGTGGCTTCTAAAACTGCGAACTTTTTAATGTTATAGGCTTTAATTAACCGGAACGATCCCCCTTGTTATCAGTACTGAACATACTTCTCTTCTCCCTTTTTAGGAATCAGAGCGAACGGGAGACCATTCTTTTTGGCGTCTTTGCTGTCATTATCCTGGTTTTCCTGGTGTTGGACCTCGGTCTGTTCCATAAAACGGCCAAGAAGATCTCGACCAAGTCGGCTCTCTATCAATCCATAATGTGGGTTTGCATCTCGACAGCGTTCGGTTTTTTCATTTACAAGTATGACGAGAGCGGTGCCGAAGGCGCTGTGGAGTATTTCTCGGCCTACCTTACCGAGTATGCGCTGTCGGTGGATAACATATTCGTTATCCTACTTATCCTGAAGTATTTCAAGGTTAAGGAAGAATATTATCACAAAACCCTTTTCTGGGGTATCCTGGGTGCGCTGGTATTCCGCGGGGTATTCATTTTTGTGGGTGCTTTCCTTATTCACCAGTTCCACTGGATACTGTACATCTTTGGCGTGTTCCTGATCTATTCGGGTATCCGTATCTACTTCGAAGATGGCGATGAGAAAATCGAACCGGAGAAGAATCCGATCATGCGCGTGTGCCGCAAGTTCCTGCCCATGTCGAAAATGGACCACGGCGGCAGCTTTGTGGTGCGTGAATCGGGCAAGCTGATGTTTACGCCGCTGTTCCTGGTTATTGTGCTGATCGAAACTACCGACCTCATCTTTGCGGTCGACTCTATACCGGCGGCATTTGCCATTACGCAGAATGAGTTCCTGATCTACACTTCGAACATCTTTGCGGTTATGGGCTTGCGGGCTATGTTCTTCCTGCTGGCTGGTATAATCGACAAGTTCTACCTGTTGCAGAAAGGCCTTTCGATCATTCTCTTCTTTATCGGGGCTAAGATGCTTCTGGAGATCTTTGGTATAGACGTTGGTGTGTACACGTCATTTGCGGTGATTATCGCAACGCTTACGCTGTCGATTATCTTCTCGATCATTGTGCCTCGCAAAGGTGGCGATTCGGACGACGACTAGTTTCCTTCTATTCTTTCGCTGTGATACATATCCCGAGCACGGGTTACGGCGGCTTTTTGTCTGCGTAAAGCGCTTAGTTCTTTATTCCTTCCACGAAGAGTTTTTGCGGGAGGATCCTGAGGATGACAGGCAGTGTGAGGAATTTCTGCGGTAATGCGATGATGGTGAAGGTGGGAATTGTTTTGAGGATCTGGATCAGCTCGGTGCGTACATGCTCCTTCTCCTCCGATGTAAGCTCGTTGGCGCGTGCGCGTTTCAGGAGGTTCATCACGTTTTCGTTTTTCTTTATTTCCTTCAGCAAGTGTGTTTTATTCTTTTCGGCTATCCGCGCTACACGCTGTATAAAAAGCTCGCTTACTACCTGAAAGTCCTGCCTGTTCTGCAGGTGCTCCAGTTGTTTCCAATGTTCAAGCACGAAGCCTTCGACGGCGATCATGCTGTTCTCAAGGTCGTCTTCTGAAAACTCAAAATAATGTGAGAAGCGTTTCAGGAAGTCAAGCTCGGCTTGCTCTACTTTCTTATCGGCCCATATTGTAAGTATAGCCATCTCGAGGAAGAACTTTTTCAGGATCCACGAGTTTTCCGAAGGTAGGTTTATGTCCTCTATAGCGATGCCTTCTTCAAAGATACGCAGGGCCTGTTTGCGGCGGTCGCTGGCGAGCTGTGTGGTGTCGAGGAAATACTCGAACAGCCTCTTTTCTTCGTAGGCTACTTCTTTGTTAGCGTGTGCGGCGGCGGCTATTACTTTTACGATGGAGAAGCGGAGCTCGTCACGTTCATAGCGAAAGAAGTCGGATACTACTTTGTCGGCATTGGTATGGATCCATTGTCCGAAGGTGTAGACGTCGAGAAACAGGAGGCTGTTGTGGAAGAATGAGGCCCAGAAGTTGCCGTGTACGATGGCAGCATGATCGATACGCTTGTCGAGGATGCGCTCGGCTATTTCTATAGGCGACTTCCGTTTGCCAAACAGTGTTTTGGTGGGTATCGCGAGCTCGGGAAATATATTATTGTAGAAGTTGCCGATGCTTTCGAGGGTCTTGTTAACCACGCTTTCGATCTCTTCGGCTTTGCGTATAGGCTTACCGTAAAAAAGCAGCGAGCTTGTGATCAGGCTTTCGGCGAGCAGCACTTTCATGCGTTGCTTTTCGGACAGCGTTTCATAGCCGGGTAGATTTACTTCGCCGACAGACTGGCCGTACATAAGCCCTGTTGGTTGTATAACCCGGTACAACGAATACTCCGGGTGGGCGGTCTGCTGCCTGCCCCGTTCGGTAATAAGGCTTAGCAGCGACTCCTGCCGGAAATTCAAATACTCTTTTAGCCAGCCTTTGTTATGTGTCATGAAGCAGGATTCTGCATCCTCAAAGTACAGAAATTCAACTCACCAGTAAAGCGCATGGTTTACAAAGCGTTTTTCCAGCCTTTAGATGAAAGATTTTGGGCGGCAGATTCCACTTTCACTTTCAGCGACTCTTTAAATGCATCCAGCCGGGCGGCAAGATCGGGCTGTTGCGCGCCGAGTATCTGGGCGGCCAGTATTCCGGCATTGCGTGCGCCATCTAATGCTACTGTGGCTACGGGTACACCTGCGGGCATCTGTAATATCGACAACACGGAGTCCCAGCCATCTATTGAGTTCGATGATTTTACAGGTACGCCGATTACCGGGAGTGACGTAAGGGATGCTACCATGCCGGGTAAGTGCGCGGCGCCGCCGGCCCCGGCGATTATAACCTGTATGCCGCGCTGACGGGCGGTAGTTGCATAGTCTACCATACGCAGCGGTGTGCGATGTGCGGACACGATGGTCAGTTCGTACGCTACGTCAAGTTCGTCGAGGACTTCTGCTGCTTCCTTCATTATTCGCAGATCAGACTGGCTACCCATGATTATTCCAACTGCAGGTTTGCTCATATCAGGCTATTACTTTTAATGTTTCTTTTACAAAGGCGGCTTTTTCTTTAAGCCGCGTTACATCTTCATCTACTACAGTTACGTGGCCCATCTTGCGGAAGGGCTTTGTGGTTTGCTTGCCATAGAGGTGCACGTGTACACCTTTTACTTTAAGCACCTCGTCAAGTCCCTGGTATGTTGCCAGGCCGCTATAACCAGGCTCACCTAACAGGTTGACCATGGCGCTGGGCATGATAAGCGCTGTATCTCCCAACGGCAGGTTCAGTATGGCACGCAGGTGTTGCTCATATTGCGATGTTATGTTGGCTTCTATTGTTTGGTGGCCGCTATTATGCGGGCGTGGGGCCACTTCGTTCACCAATACTTTGCCGTCTTTGGTTACAAACATCTCCACGGCGAGCAGACCGACCATGTCCAACTCGTTTATGATCTTGCGGGCGATAGCATCTGCTTCGCTGGCTATTTCTTCGGAGAGTGTTGCCGGTGCGAACAGGTATTCCACGAGGTTCTGGACGGGATGGAAAACCATCTCCACTACGGGGAATGTCTTTACTTCGCCTTGCGGGTTGCGGGCTACGATCACTGATATCTCTTTATCGAAGTCGATAAGCTTTTCCAGCAGGCCGGGTGCATCGAATGCTTTGTCCAGGTCGGCTTCTGTGCGTAGTATCTGCACGCCGCGGCCATCGTAGCCTTCGCGGCCGAGCTTGTTTACGGCGGGAAGGAAACTGCTGTGGCGTTTTACTTCGGCAGCGTTCTCTGTCAGAATAAACTCCGCTGTGGGAATATTATGTTTCTGGTAGAATGTTTTCTGGATGCGTTTATCCTGGATGAGCTCGATCACTTCGGGTTGAGGATAGACGAGTTTACCTTGTTGCACCAACATTTTAAGCGCGGCGGTATTTACGTTCTCGATCTCGATGGTGATGATGTCGCACTCTTTGCCGAACTCCATTACGGTGTCGTAGTCGGTAAGCTTGCCCTGGCGGAAGCCACCGAATGCGGCGCAGGGTGCCTGCGGGTCGGGATCGACCATTACGAAGGGTATGTTGAAATCGATACCGGATTGAATGAGCATACGGCCGAGCTGTCCGCCGCCGAGTATGCCGAGTTTACCATTTTGCTGAAAAGTAAGGCTCACGCGCGTGTTTTGTTTTCTGGCCGCTAAAATAGAAAAACTAAATGCGGTTTGTTCAGGAAAGTACAGTAAAGACGATAAAAGCCGATACGTAAGCCAACACGGTCATATACGCGAGTTGTATAAGAGGCCAGCGCCATCCCTTGGTTTCGCGATACACTACAGCGAGCGTGCTCATACACTGCATGGCGAAGGTATAGAACACGAGCAGCGAGAAACCCACCGCGGGTGTAAAGCGAGGGCCGCCGGTTTCGGGGTTGATCTCCTGGCGCATGCGTGTCTTTATGGTGTTATCGGTATCATCATCTTCTTTTGCTGCGTTGCCTATGCTGTATATCGTGGCGATGGTACCTACGAACACTTCGCGCGCGGCAAATGAGGTAATGAGTGCTATGCCGATTTTCCAGTCGTAACCCAAAGGTTTGATGGCGGGCTCAATAGCTTTGCCGATTACTCCAGCGTAAGAGTTCTCCAGCTTATACGAGGCTATAAGGTTTTCGCGGTCCTGCCCGGAGATGTTGAGGTGCGCGGTTTGTTTTGTTATCGTTTCTTCGGCGCGCTCGAGCTTATCGCCGGGGCCATAGCTGGCAAGTACCCAGAGTATGATAGAGATGGCGAGGATAACCCGGCCGGCTTCGAGGACGAAGGCTTTTGTCTTTTCTATGATCGTATAACCTACGTTGGACCACTTCGGTACGCGGTATGTAGGCAGCTCCATGATTAGGTAGCTTCTTTCCTTCACACGGATGAACAGTTTCATTATCCAGGCTGATGACAGTGCCGCTGCAAATCCCAGCAGGTAAAGGCCCATCAATGCGAGCCCCTGAATATTAAAGAAGCCCAGCACTTTCTCGTCCGGAACGATGAGCGCTATCAATATCGTGAAGATGGGTAAACGCGCGGAGCAGCTTATAAGCGGTGTTACGAATATCGTGATGATGCGCTCTTTCCAGTTGTCGATGGTGCGTGTGGCCATGATGGCAGGGATGGCACATGCTACTCCTGACACAAGCGGCACGATGCTCTTGCCGTTCAATCCGAATTTGCGCATGATCTTATCCATAAGGAATACCACGCGTGCCATGTAACCAGATTCTTCCAGTATGGCAATAAAGGCAAACAAGATGGCGATCTGAGGTACGAATATCACGATGCCGCCGATGCCCGGCACAATGCCATCGGCCACCAGGCTGGTAAGCGGTCCGGCCGGCAGTACTTCTTTGATGTACGTACTGATAAATCCGAATATGAAATCGATCTGGTCCATGGGCCATGATGCCCATGCAAAGATGGCCTGGAAGATGAGGAACAATATGCCGAAGAAGCACGCATAGCCCCACACTTTGTGTGTGAGTATACGGTCTATACTACGGGAATATTTCTTCCACGCACCTTCGTCTATAGATGACTGCAGCGTTACCTCGTTGAGCAGTTCCTGTATGTAGCTATAGCGTTGTATCGTTTCGGCTCCCTGGAATTTTCCGGGGAAGAACTGGTGGCGTTCACGAATGGAATCTACTATTTCTTTGTGCTCTTTACTGAGAAAGGTGAGCGAGAGCGGTTGCTCGAGGAAGAGATAAGCTTCGTAGTCATTGTCAACACCTAGACTATCGCGCAGCTCTTTTATGGGCTGACTCGCTTCGCTCCAGACTGGAAAGATCTGTGTGGCCGGCGCGGGCACGGGTTTGGCGAGTTGTTGTTTCAGCTGGTTTATGCCTACTCCCTGGCGAGCGGCGACCGGCACTACGGGTACGCCGAGTTTTTTGGAGAGCTTATTGAAATCGTAGCTCAGACCGGCTTTGGCTGCGAGGTCCATCATGTTGAGCACGAGTATAGTCGGGAGGCCTATGTCGATAATCTGCGTGAGCAGGAGTAGATTCCGTTTAAGGTTGGAGGCATCGGCCACGACAACGATCTTATCAGGGGTCTCGGACGAATGGTGGTCGAGCAGCACTTCGGATACGATTCGTTCGTCGAGACTGCGTGGGTATATGCTATAGGTACCGGGGAAGTCAACGATCTCTACGATCTCGTTGTTGGGCAGCGTGCACATTCCCGACTTTTTTTCGACGGTAATGCCGGGGAAGTTCCCGATCTTTTGATTGAGGCCTGTAAGCTGATTGAACAGTGACGATTTGCCGGAGTTGGGGTTTCCAACCAGCGCAATTTTGGTCCTTCGAGTGGCTGACATTAATTGAGGATTGATATCGTAGCAGCCTCTTCGAGTCTCAAAGAGAGCTCATAACCGGAAACGCTGATGCAGATGGGGTCACCGAGCGGAGCAGTAAAATTAAATTTGATAGCAGCACCGGGCAGACAGCCCATTTCCATAAGTTTTACGGAGAGATGTTCGTCTGTAAATCCGGCCACGATACCGATCTCACCGGGTTTCATCTGCGCCACGTTTTTCGGTACACCTGCCATGTATCTTATTTAGATTCAATTTAAACAAGGCAAAGATATGTTGGGTTCCTGTGTGAAGCAATGATTTTGGATGGGGATTTTGTCAAGGCTTCGGTAAGCCTTAGTTAAGAAGCATGTATGACGTTGCTATGGCGCTGACATGGCGTTGGTATGACATAACGCAGGGAGATTAGCGAAAAATTTTACTTTTTGTAGCGATCTTTGTTGTATGGACAAACCCGGGAAAGAAAAGTCAATAGACGATCAGAAGCAGGTTGAGAAGGAGAAAGTTACGGCGGCTGAACCGATGCCAGCATCAGAAGAAATGCCTAACGATGATGACGAAGATAACGGTTTTGATTTCGGTGGTCTTCCGAACCGGAATCTGAAGAAAAATCTTGGTTGTGGTTAGTACGTCAAACGTCAGGGAAGGCTTCTGATGATGATGACGATGCTCACGAGGATCACCACGATGCCGACGAGAACGAGCATGGTTTTGATCGGAAGTTTTTTAGAGAAGTATGCTGCGATGGGCGCTGCGACGATGCCGCCCAGTATGAGGCCCGCGATGATCTGCCAGTGATGGAGGCCGATTACGGCGAGGAATGTAATTGAGCTGGCGAGTGCTACAAAGAACTCGGCCAGGTTTACCGACCCGATGGTGTAGCGCGGGTGACGGCCGCCGGCAATAAGTGTTGACGATACGATTGGTCCCCAGCCGCCTCCGCCGATAGAGTCCATAAATCCGCCGAACACGGCCAACTTCGGGATGTTGTTTGTTTTTATACGTTTGCGTCCGCCGATAAGGGCCTTGCGTATTATCAGTACGCCCAGGTATAATGTATACAGGGCTATGACAGGGCGTATAAAGTCTTTGTATGCTTCCAGTGAAGAGAGCACATAGGCACCCAATGCGGCACCTACCACGCCGGGCAGGAGCAATGTTTTCAGTAATTTCTTATTGACATTCCGGAAGCGCAGGTGCATAAGGCCCGATACGCCGCTGGTAAAGATCTCCGATGTGTGTATACTGGCGCTTGCCGCCGCGGGCGATACGCCGAGTGTCATCAAAAAGGTAGATGCGCTGACACCGTAAGCCATTCCGAGCGCTCCGTCGATCATCTGCGCGATGAAGCCGGCTAATACAAAAAACACAAAATCGCCGCTCAGCTGGGTGAGCCAATAGTTTCCGGTATCGATGATGTCCTGGAAGAATATGATGAAGAACAGCGCCAGCAGGGCTGTAGCCACACAGATGCCGGTATAGGCTGGTTTCCAAACAGAGGTTTCCCGGACTGGGGTCTGTATGGGTGTGGTAACGTTTTCTATGGCGGTATTTTCTTTCAAAACGACTTTTAACCTCTATTATCTACAGGATAAGTAGACAAATGTAGAAGAATTATAGTAAAGTCGGGTATGTTCGGCGAGATTTTGTGTGAGGGGGGTTAATGTTCTTAGAGGCTTTGGGTTATGAAGACGCGTTTGACGCGTTCGGAGGTGCTTGTGAGGATTTCGTAGGGTATTGTGTTTATGGTGGCGGCGACATCGTGGATGGGCATTTGGGGGCCAAAGATGATCACTTCGTCGCCTTCGTGGGCGGGAATGTTGGTGATGTCGATCATTGTCATGTCCATGCAGACATTGCCGGTTACTTTGGCGCGGTGTCCGTGGATGAGGACTTCACCAACGCCACGGCTGAAGGCGCGGCTGAATCCATCGGCGTAACCTATGGCGATGGTTGCGAGGCGCATGTCGTGTTCGGCAACTCCGCGACGGCCGTAGCCGATGGTCTGGCCTTGCGGGATGTTTTTGATTTGAGAGATTATGGTTTTTAGTGTGGCTACGGGTTCGAGCTCGCGGAAATTTTCTGAGGTTGGATCTACTCCATAGAGGCCGATGCCGAGGCGGACCATGTCCAGCTGTAAATCGGTGAGGCGAAGTATGCCGGGTGAGTTGAGTATATGATATAATGGTTTGTAGCCGATGGCTTTGGCAATTGTACCGGCCATGGTTTTGAAGAGTGTTGCCTGTTGGCGCGAGAATGTGTCATGCTTCGATTCATCGGCGCCCGCGAGGTGACTGAAGATGGTGTTTATGCGCAGGTTGGCGTTGGCCTTCAGCAACGTTATCAACTCGGGCAGCTCATGCTCTTCGAAGCCGAGACGGTGCATGCCGGTATCGAGTTTAATATGTATAGCACAGGGTTTGCCCTGCAGATAGGTAATCAGCGCCTTGAGTATTTTGACATTATATATTTCGGGCTCGAGGTTGTATTGCAGAAGTGATTCGAAGCTGTCTTCGGATGGATTCATCACCATGATGGGAAGCGTGATGTTGTTCTTGCGTAAGTCCACTCCTTCGTCGGCATAGGCCACGCCGAGATAATCCACTTTATGGTACTGTAATATATTGGCTATTTCGTTGCTGCCGCTTCCGTAAGCGAAGGCCTTTACCATTACCATGATCTTTGTGCCGGTGTTGAGCCGGGCGCGGAAGTAATTCAGGTTATGTACCAGCGCATCGAGGTTTATTTCCATGACGGTGCCGTGTACTTTGCGTTGCAGCTTTTGTACGATCTTCTCGAATTCGAAGGTGCGGGCTCCTTTTACCAGTATTATTTCCTGCTGTATCGTGTCTGTACTGAATTGCCGGAGGAACTCGTCTGTTGATGAGAAAAATTGAGCTGAGGGCGCGAAAGCCTGTTTATGCGCGCTCAGTATGGGACCGATACCGACGAAGCTGTCGACGGTGCTTTTGTTTACGAGGGCGGCTATGCTGCGTACGAGCTCTTCGTTCGGCAAGCCGGACTGGAGTATATCGGAGAGGATGAGCTTTTTCTTTTTCTTCTGGTGCTGGTGTTGGAGGAATTGTATACTTATCTCGAGGCCGGCGAGGTCGTTATTATAGGTATCGTCTATCACCTGGCTTTGGTTGATCCCTTCTTTGAGCTCGAGGCGCATGGGTACTGCGCGCAGGTTGCTGATGCGGCTTTGTATATCGGGCATGGTGTAGCCCATTCTCAGCAGCAACGTTACGCAGAGGAAGCAGTTTTCCTGCGAGGCTTTGTCTGCGAACGGTATGGCGAGCGTGTAGTGCCGGCCGTTATACTGTACAATAAAGCTGCCGTCGATATCGGCGGTGATGTGTACGGTTGCTTCGGAAGAATAGCCCCATGAGAATGCGGGTATGGCGGCCGTGGATATCGCGTTGTGTATGGGGGCAGAGTCCCGGCAATATACAACGGATTCTACGTTGGTGAAGAGCCGGAGTTTTTCCTGTACTTTCTGTGCGAGGTTGGCAAAGCCTTCGTCGTGCGCGGAGCCGATATTGGTGAAGACGCCGAGTGTGGGTTGTATAACACGTTGCAGGTGTTCCATTTCGCCGGGCTCTGATATTCCTGCTTCGAAAATGCCGAGCTGGTGATGTGCCTGGAGTTGCCACACGGACAGCGGCACGCCGACCTGTGAGTTATAGCTGCCCGGATTTTTAGCGACAGCCATGTCTTTGGCGAGCATCTGGTACAGCCATTCTTTGATGATTGTCTTGCCGTTGCTGCCCGTTATTCCGATAACCGGTATTGTGAACGATGCGCGATGGTAAGCCACGAGGTCCTGTAATGCCATGATGGCAGACTCTACCTGATATATATTGGCTTCGGGCAGTACGCGCTCGTTGTAGGGAGGCACTTGTTCTACGATGAACATGCGTATTCCCTGATTGTAAAGCTCCTGTATATATTTATGGCCATTGTGTCGTGTGCCGTGTATAGCGAAGAATAGCGCGCCTTTGCGGGCGGTGGCTTTACGGCTGTCGATCACCAGGTCGGTTATCGGTTGGTCCTGGTGTATTGCGATGAGGTTGCCGTTCAATATATGGTCAAGATGGCTGAACTGGATCATGGGTTTAGTTAAAAGAGGCGTGCGCCGTTAGGCACTTTTTTATCGATGGTGCAAAGTACAACCTGTTGGTCGTTGTCCGGGAAGCCGGTTACGAGGACTTCGGACATAAAATTACCGATTTGCTTCGGCGGGAAGTTTACGACACATACGACCTGTTTGCCGATCAGCTCTTCGGGTTTGTAATGTGCGGTTATCTGGGCGCTGGATCTGAGGATGCCGAGTGGCCCGCAATCGATCCAGAGCTTTATAGCGGGTTTGCGCGCTTGCGGGAATTCTTCGGTTTTGACGATAGTTCCGGCCCGAATGTCGATTTTGTTAAAGTCATCCCAGGTTATCATGTTCAAATTTTGTACTTTTAGGAAACAAAAAATAATATTCTGGCGTTAAGCCATTTGTCCGTATTAAATAATGACGAGAACCCTGCATCATATTCTGGCATTTTCAGCCCTGGCCCTCGTGTCTCTGGCTGGGTCCAAGTGTGCTTATGCTCAGGAAGTTACGGGCACAAACTACGATTCTTATATCACGGATTCTGACCGTGATCGCGAGCGGGTAGTGTTTACCGCCGGCGAATCTACCGATCCCAGCACGGCGCACAAGTCTATTTCGTCAAACGTTTCTACAAAAGACTCCGTTTCAACCGTTCGCGTTCCTATTCAGCGTATCACTACGCGTCAGCAGCCGGCAGCAGAACCTGCGAAGCCGGTAGCCAAACCTAAAGGGGAAGACGATTCCATGCTTTCCTTCAACTTCCTTTACTATATCATCCAGAAGTACAAACTTCAGGATATTGTAGACTAATAATTTGCCGTTCCTGGTCATTTTTGGATCGGATTAGGTTTTTTGCTTTTGCGGTATTTATATTGCAACGTTGTTGCAGATATGAAGAGCCTTTTATCGTCCTTTATTTTTATCTTTTGCCTGGTGCTCCGCTTTACTCCGGTCTTTGCGCAGCAGCCTTGTGCCTATTCTTTATCAGGTCGCGTGGTTACTGCTTCTGGCGAGGTTGCTGTCGGGGCATCGGTTTTACTGGCTGGGACTAATACGGGTCAGCAGGCGGATATCGATGGCAAGTTTTCTTTTTCGGGTCTGTGCGCAGGCCATCATGTTATTCAGGTAAAACTTTTGGGTTACGCGGATCAATCGGTGCGTATAACCTTGCCACAGTCAGCATCTTTGGTTGTGACGCTGGCTTCGGACGACAAGGTGCTGGACGAGATTGTGGTACAAGAGCATCTCAGTCATACAGAAACAGCAACTACTTTTCAGAGTCTTGAAGGCCGGGCGTTGGATGAGACACGTGGTAAATCTTTGGGCGAGACGTTGCAGTCTGTTGCCGGTGTGAGCACGATTCAAACGGGGCCGTCTATTTTCAAGCCGGTGATAAATGGTTTACATAGTCAACGTATTCTTATCCTGAATAACGGCATACGACAGGAAGGACAACAGTGGGGTGCTGATCATGCGCCGGAGATAGATCCGTTTATCGCTTCGAATATTGTTGTTATTAAAGATGCCGGCGCCATTAAATATGGTACTGATGCGCTCGGGGGTGTTGTTGTAGTAAATCCACCTGATCTGCCTGCGGAGCCTGGCCTTGGCGGTGAGCTTACGATGATCGGACAAAGCAACGGTAGGTCTGGTACTATCTCTGGTTATTTGCAGGGCGGCAGTAATCTTCTGAAAGGTTTTGGCTGGCGCGTACAAGGCACGGGTAAGAAGTCGGGTGATTTCAAGTCGGCGGATTATGTGCTTTCGAATACAGGCTTTCACGAGTTGAACTTTTCGGCGGCCACGGGTTATCATCGTAACGATCTTGGTATAGAGCTTTTCTTTAGTCATTTTCAAACCACGCTCGGCATTCTTCGCGGATCGACTACGGAGAGTCTTGAAGACCTGGAGTATGCGCTTCAGCGTGAGCCTCCGCAGTATACGAAGGCCTTTACTTACTCTATTCAAAATCCGAAGCAGGAAGTAAGTCACGATCTTTTGAAGCTCAATATTCATAAACATGTCGGCTCCAACAATTATCGCTTGCAATACGGTTTTCAGGCAAATGCACGTAAGGAGTTCGACGTTCGTCGTGGGGATCTGAACGCGTTACCATCTATCGATCTCAAATTGTATACTCACACGCTCGATGCGGAATGGGAGCATACGGGTTCGCGGCTTGTGCAGACTGTGGGTATAAACGGTATGATGCAGGACAATAGCAACATTGCCGGCACCAAGCGCATTCCTTTTATCCCCAACTTTAATAACCTTTCGGCTGGCGTGTTCCTGGTAGAGAAGCTTACGCTCGAGACCTGGACGCTGGATGCGGGTGTTCGGTATGATTACCGTCATTACGACGTTTCAGGGTTCGATTATAAGAATGCGCCGTATAAGGGCACTCTCGATTTTCACAACGCCACGTTTACTGCCGGCGCGACTCATCGCTTCAGCAAGGCGGCACAATTCATCACCTCGCTTGGCAGCACCTGGCGACCGCCGCATGTGGCCGAGCTCTATAGCTTCGGGCGCCATCAGAGTGCGGGTGCTGTAGAATACGGTCTGTTGCTGGACGAGAATACGACGGAAGTCCGTAATATTCACGACGTCAATTTTAAAAACGAACAGGCACTGAAGTGGGTGAATACGTATCGTTATCAAAAAGATAAGATAGCTGTAGATGTTACCGGTTACTATAACTATATATTCAACTATATTTATCTGAAACCTGAAGGCATTACAGAGACGTTTACCGGTTTTACGCCTTACCTCCGTTATCGTCAGACCGATGCCTCTTTTCTTGGGGCAGATATTGCTACCTCATATGCTTTGCTGAGCGTGTTAAAGCTCGATGCGAAGGCCAGCTTATTGCGTGTTACCGACGAGCGTCACCGGGATGATTATCTTGTATTTATTCCAGCGAACCGGTATGAGCTAGGGGCTCGTTACGAGCTGGCTTCACCAGGGAAGCTACGGAACTTTTATATCGAGCCGAGGGTGCGCTATATTGATAAGCAGCGCAGGGCGCCGATGTCGTTGTCACCTGAGCAGTTGCAGACTTTGGCTGAGGATGGGCAGTCGTTACCTGACTTTGATTTTGCGCCGGCGCCGGACGCGTACTTTTTGCTGAGTATGTTTGCGGGTGTGAGAGTGCCTTTCGAGCATTCGTCGCTGGATCTGCGGGCTGGGGTTACGAATGCTTTGAATGAGAAGTACAGGGATTACTCGAACCGGATGCGGTATTATGCGGATGAGGTGGGCCGGAATTTTACGGTGGCGGTGCGGTATGCGTTTTAAATTGTCTGAACAGGATTAAAAGATTTAAGGATCCCGAGTTGCTCGGGACACGGTAGACAGGATTAATTAATGCTCCCGCGTACACTATCCATGCTTATACTTGATCTGTGCCGGACCTGCTGATACCGGCTTTATACCGGCTATCCTTAGGAAAGGTACCGGTTATCCAGGGGAAAGACTGGGAGAAGGTGGTGGGTTTATGTTAAAAATTATAGCGGAGGCCGGTGGCGGCGAAGGCGCGGAGTGTGGCGGGGCGGTCGGCGAGTTCGAATAAGATGGAGACTTCGCCGAAGATCGTGAGGGGTATTTCGTCAAAGACGTATTCCATGCCGGCGATGCCTTCGGGGCCGAAGTCGATGTCGGTTCGGGTATCTGAGAAGGTGCGGAAGGGTGCGAGGTTTTCCTGGTAGGCGTAGCGGACGCGGGCTGACTTCAGTACGGCGCCGAGGCCCCAATACCAGTCGAGGTCCCCGAGCATGCCTTCGATTGGAATGTCGTAGTGGATGAGGTAACGGCCCTGGAGGTATATGGTATTGTCTACTTTATGGTCGAGGTAATGGTTGCCGTCGTAGCGGGAGTAGTGTTTGAAGGAGTTTTTATAGTAGTTGCCGCTCCAGTTGGAAACGGCGGTGCCGAGGCCAAATTCGATAGCCTTGTTGTTTTGAAGATATAATTTGTAGGTGAATCCGAGCGGTTCGCCGAGGCGGAGACCGATACCGTGCGTCATCTTTTGGGCAAAAATATCCCCAGCCAGGATAGCCAGTACCAGTACCAGAATGCTTCTTTTGTTCATTTCTGACGGCTTTTTAAACGTTGTTACCAGAAAGGCTTAAAAGATATACCGCAGTCCGGCACCGCCCATTACGCGGGTGCGGCCCGGATCGGCCTGGACGTCGGAGAAGTATTCCAGCTCCATGAAAGCGGATATGGGTATGCTGAAATAGGCATATTCTATTCCTACAACAGCCATAGGGCCCATTGTAGTGTGCGTGCGGTCAAAGCGGCCAAATTCGTTGGTCTGGTCTATGCCGTTTGTGCTGCTGTTAAAAAGGTAGTCGTACTGGATCTTGCTCTGCTTAAATGCCCAGCCTGCGCCGAGGTATGCCTGGAGTCCGGGCGATACCTTTTTGATGTCTATGTGATAGAGGAATTTGATCTCGCCGACCCAATCGCTTTTCAGCTTGTGGGTGAGATAGCTAACGGATGCTTCGGCTGTGGAGAAGGTGTCTGTGCGCACATAGCTGTCAAATTTTTCGCGGAAATAGCGACTATAGAGGCTGCTGGCGGCCTTACCAAGGTCTGCGGCGATGGCAAAATGTTTATTTGCGTAGAATTTATAGGTAAGGGCGAACGGATCACCGAGTTTGAAGCCGATGCCACTGTAGGGGTATTTGCTATCCTGAAAGACCGGGCAAACCACTTTTGCTTTCGCGCCGCGTACACGGGCTGCGTTGTTAAACCGACTTTGGGTGTAAAAGCTTTTTTTGGTGCTGGAACGTTTACGCTGTTGTGCAACGCCCTGGAGCGCTACCAGCCCTAAAACAAGGAGTATAAGTGCCTTCTTGAAACGCATGAACGGCAAATATAATGCTTTTGCTACGCTCCTTTCATCATTATAACCGGCTATTGAGCCATCCGGCCCTTAAACAAACTCCTTGTACTGCATTTTGTGAAGCTGGGCGTAATAGCCCTCGCGGCTCAGGAGGTCTTCGTGGCGGCCGGATTCTTTGATCTCGCCGTGGTCCAGTACGATGATCTTATCGGCTTTCTGGATGGTAGAGAGCCGATGGGCGATGACGATGGAGGTGCGGCCGGCCATCATTTTACCGATTGCCTGCTGGATCATTTCCTCGGTTTCGGTATCCACGGATGAGGTTGCTTCGTCCAGCACAAGTATGCGCGGGTCGTAGACCATGGCGCGGATAAACGACAGGAGCTGCCGCTGACCAACGGAGAGGGTAGATCCGCGTTCCATTACATTGTATGAGAGCTTGCCCGGGAGGCGCTCGATAAACTTACGCGCGCCCACGAGATCGGCCGCATACCACACCATTTCTTCGGTTACGCCGGGGTTGCCGAGGGTGATGTTGTTAAAGATGGTATCGCTGAAAAGAAATACGTCTTGCAGTACCACGCCGATGTTCTTGCGCAGCGAGCCGAGCTCGTATTCTTTTATATCGCGACCGTCGATCTCGATGGTTCCTTTACTGATCTCGTAGAAGCGGTTCAACAAATTTATGATGGATGATTTACCGGCTCCTGTAGCTCCCACCAGCGCGACTGTTTCGCCGGGGCTGATCGAGAGGTCGATGCCTTTCAGCACATACTGCTCCTCATTGTAAGCGAACCACACATCGCGGAAGCGTACGTCGCCATTGATATGATCGGGAACATACTGTCCGGTTTCCTGCACGTGCTCGGTAGCATCCAGCAGATTCATTATACGCGATGAGCTTACGATGCCCATCTGCAATGTATTATAACGATCGGCGATCATCCGTATGGGCCGGAAGAACATCTGGATATACATGATGAAGGCGATGAGCTTGCCGGTGGTTATTCCGGTCTCGTCGAAGTTGATCACTCCCCTGGCCCCGTACCACACCAGCAGGCCGATTCCTGCCGCTGCAATAATTTCGGCTACGGGATAGTATATCGAATAGTACAAGACAGAACGTAAGTTGGATTGCTTGTGCTCTTCGTTGATCTCCCTGAATTTTTCGAACTCGCGTTTTTCGCTGGCAAAGATCTGTACGATGTTCATGCCGGTGATGTGCTCCTGTACAAATGTGTTCAGGTTCGACACGGCATTGCGCACATCGTTGAAGGCCACCTTGATCTTTTCCTTGAATATATATGTGCTGATAAGCAGCAGGGGCAGCGTTGACAGGCTGAGGAGGGCCAGGCGCCAGTCTTCATAGAACATGAATGCGAGTATGAACACAATCTGCAGGAGATCGCCGGCCATTGCCGCGAGGCCTTCGCTGAATACATCGGCCAGCGTTTCTACATCGGATATCGTCCTGGTCACGAGGCGGCCTATGGGTGTTTTATCGAAGAATTTGAGGCGAAGGCTGATCACGTGCTCGTATAGCTTTGCGCGGATATCACGGATCACCTGCTGACCGAGCCAGCCGGATATGTAGGTATGCGCATACTGGGCGATGGATTGAAAAACGAGCAGGGCCATCAGGAGGATCATAACGTTTACCATACCTGCATAATTGCCGGCGGCGACGTCCACATCCAATGTATACTGGATCAGTACGGGACGGGTGGGTGTGAGGATACCCAGGACGATCGTCAGTACCAGTACGGTTATAAATCGACCACGATACGGTGTTACAAACTTCATCAACCGCCGCAATACCGACCAGTCAATTATATTACCACTGCTTACCTGTTCCTTATCCACGTGTTTTGTTGTTCTTTCTTCTGGTTTACGTTATGCGTGTGCGGGTGTTTCGCCTGAATGTTCCGGGAGGTTTATAAAAACATCTTCCGGATATTCTACCCGCACGAGGTACAGCCCTTGCGGCGGCACATTGGCTCCTGCTTTGCGGCGGTCTCTGCTGAGCAGAATGGCGCGAAGGTCGTCCAGGCTGATGCGTCCGGTGCCTACGTCGAGCAAGGTTCCCACCGTAGCCCTAACCATGCCACGCAGAAAACGGTTCGCGGTTATGGTAAACTCCAGCAGATCACCTTTTTCCTGCCATTCGGCCCGGGTTATGTCGCAAAGAAAATGATTTACATCCGTATTCACCTTGCTGAAGCTCTCAAAATCCTGTTTCCCAAGTAATAACGATGCGGCGGTGTTCAGGGTTTGGATGTCTACCGGCTTAAAAAAATATAAGGCGAGGCCTTCGAGGAACGGGTTCTTGCGACGTGTGATACGGTACTGGTATGTGCGCGACAGGGCGCTATAGCGGGCATGAGCATCGCTGCGCACGGGCCGGATAGAGCCTATGGCGATATCTTTGGGCAGGAAGGCATTGAGCTTGTGCATCATATCCTGTGGCGAGAAGGGCCTGCTGATATCTGCGTGAAAGAACTGTTGCTCACAGTGGACGCCGGTATCTGTACGGCCGCTGCCGACGACCTCTATAGGCTCGCGGAAGGCGGTGCTCAATACACGCTCAAGCACTGCCTGTACACCGGTTGCGTTATTTTGCGACTGCCAGCCGTTGTACGGTGCGCCATTATAGGCTATTTCAAAAAAATACCGCATAGTGCCAGCCCGCCCCGGATTTTGTAACCACTGCTTTTGATTTTATTTATACTTTTGCCTCTGCTGTAAAGGCAGCAAGTTAAATCAACACACACATGTGGCAAAGAATTCAAACTGTATTTCTGGCTATCGCCGTGATTAGCCTGGTGCTTACCATATTTACTCCTATCTGGGTATTCGAAGACGCTGCTCATGGAAAGATCCACAAGCTGTATCCGATGCATTACAGCATTATCGAGAACGGGCAAATGACTACCACTTATTTTCCGTATGTGGTTACGGCCATGCTGGCTGCTGCTGCTGCTACGGTAGCGGTTATCCAGATCCGTAAGTTCAAGGATCGCCTGCTGCAGATCAAGCTTGGCGCGTTCAACTCGATCCTGATGGCGGGGACGATCGGTGCCGCGGTGGTTTTTGCGACCGGGTTCTATAAGGAATTTCAGGGAGGTCAATATTCTTTTGGGATGTACCTGCCGGGTGTTGCGGTGATCTGTAACTGGCTTGCCATGCGCTTTATCCGGAAGGATGAAAAGCTGGTGCGGGATTCCGACAGACTTCGCTAGAGCCTGTCATCCTGACACATTAAAACTTTGGAATAACTTTTGAAATCCTCGGCTCTCGAGGATTTTTCATTTTAAACACGACAATTATGGCAGAAACTTTGGAAAAAGGTACTATTTCCATTCATACCGAGAACATCTTCCCTATCATCAAAAAATTTCTCTACTCAGATCATGAGATCTTTTTGCGGGAGCTGGTGTCGAATGCCGTAGATGCCACGCAGAAACTGAAGAAGCTGACGTCGATGGGCGAATTTTCCGGTGAGCTGGGAGACCTTACGATCGAGGTGAGCTTCGATAAAGATAAAAAGACCATTACTGTGAGCGACCGCGGCCTGGGCATGACGGCCGACGAGGTCAAAAAATACATCAACCAGATCGCCTTCTCAGGAGCCGCCGAGTTCGTGGAGAAGTTCAAAGATAAGGGTGATGCGAAAGACATTATCGGCAAGTTTGGCCTCGGTTTCTATTCGGCATTTATGGTTGCTCAGAACGTGGAGATCATTTCGCGTTCATTCAAGGCAGACGAAAATGAAGCGGTGCGTTGGGTGTGCGACGGCTCTACCGAGTTTGAGCTCACTTCCGCAACACGCGCTGACCGTGGTACAGACGTTATACTCCACATCAACGCTGACTCCGAAGAGTTTTTGGACGAGTGGAGACTGAAAGGCATTCTGGAGAAATACTGCCGCTTCCTGCCTGTAGAGATCAAGTTCGGTACTACCACTGAAACTGAGCCCGACGGTGTAGACGAGGAAGGCAAGGAGAAGACAAAAAGTGTTGAGGTAGACCGGATCATCAACAACCCGGCACCGCTTTGGGCCAAATCTCCCAACGAATTAAAAGATGAGGACTACCTGAAGTTCTATAAGGAGCTGTATCCCTTCTCGGAAGAACCGCTGTTCTGGATTCACCTGAATGTAGATTATCCGTTCAGCCTGACCGGTGTGCTCTACTTCCCGAAAGTGAAGAACGACTTCGAGGTGCAGAAGAACAAGATCCAGCTTTACTCACGCCAGGTGTTTATTACCGATGAAGTGAAGGACGTTGTTCCGGACTTCCTGATGATGCTGCACGGCGTACTGGATTCACCCGATATTCCGCTGAACGTATCGCGCAGTTATTTACAGAGCGATGCAAATGTGAAAAAGATCAGCGCGCACATTACCAAGAAGGTGGCTGATAAGCTTTCGGAAATATTCCGCAAAGACCGTCCGGATTTCGAGAAGAAGTGGGATGACATCAACATATTTGTGAAGTACGGCGCGATAAGCGACGACAAGTTCTACGACAAAGCAAAGGATTTCCTGTTGCTGAAGAACGTAGACAAGCAATACTTCACGCTGGATGAATACAAGGAAAAAGCGAGCGTTAACCAGACTGACAAGGACCAAAACATAGTATACATCTATGCTTCCGACGCCGGAAAGCAAGACAGCTTTATACAAGCTGCGAAGAAGAAGGCTTATGATGTTCTGTTGCTGGACGGTGTGCTTGACAGCCACTTCATAAACGCCCTCGAGCAGAAGCTGGAGAAGGTACAGCTGAAGCGTGTAGACAGTGAGACTACCGATAAGCTGGTTGACAAAGACGAGAAGGTAGAAAGTGTGTTGAGCACCGAAGAGCAGGAACAAGTGAAGTCTATCTTCGAGAAAGCTATAAGCAACAAAGCCTATTCTGTAGCAGTAGAGTCTCTATCACCAGATGATCTGCCTGTGGTGGTAACCATGAGCGAGTTTATGCGCCGTATGAAAGACATGGCAAAGACCGGTGGTGGCGGATATGCGTTTATGGGCGCGATGCCTGACAACTACAACGTAGCTGTGAATGGTAATCACCCGATTACGCAAAAGATCCTGAAAGCGCAGAGTGAGGAGGAAAAGGCCCGGTTGGCGAAGCAGGCTTACGACCTGGCGTTGCTTTCGCAGAATATGCTTACGGGCGCTGATCTGACGAGCTTTATAAAGCGTAGTATTGAGCTGGTGTCGTAATTAATTCTGTGTTTGCTGAAGATATGCCGCCCGTTTCACCTGAAACGGGCGGCTCTTTCGTTAAAATGGGTATTTTGTTATAAAGCGAGGACTTTGGCGGGTCGGCCGAATGGGATAGGGTCGGCAATATTTTTTAGGTAGTTTCGTTAACCTTAATGCTTATCATTTTTTATGCGTTGGATAATCATACCTCTTATTCTATTCAGCACAAGCCTGGAGCTTTTGGCGCAGGATCCTCAGCAGCCGGAAGAGCAGAAGTTTAGCATCGATACGCCAGCCAGCCTGGACTTCACCAAGGAAGAAGAGCCAATCACTACCGAAAAGAAGAAGAAGGTTAAGAAAAAAGTATTCTATGGCCTGAAGACCAAAAAGGGTTTTACCCGTAAGGGCCAGGGCGAGCGGATAACGTATGAGACCTTTTACTACCTGAAGAAATCAGAAAAGCCGCAGACTTTTGTGCGCGACATTTATTGGTACGACTTTACGCGTAAGGAGATCCGTAAGACGGAGAAATTCGATCCGGCTAAGGGTGTTCTGCTGCACGGTCCTTATGAGAAACGTATGGGCGAGGTGATCCTTCAAAAGGGTATTTTCTACAAAGGCACTAAGCACGGTCGCTGGATGACCTATTCGAACAAGCGCGACAGTGTGCTTATGGATAAGGAAAAATATTACCGTGGCTGGCCGCGTGAGTCGGTCGTGACGTATTACGATCCGAGCGAGCGGAAACATATGAAAGAGATGACCCCGATCGAGTTCGGGGAGAAGGAAGGCTATTACTTTCTGTTTCATGAGAATGGTCAGCTGGCTGTGCAGGGTGAATATCACTGGGACCAACGGGTGGGCGACTGGACGGAGTTTTATGGTAATGGTAAGCGGAAGAAGATAGTTTCTTTCCCGAAGGAGGCTTATGATAAGGATGTGAGGCCGTATATTAAGGCGGAGTGGAATGAGAAGGGGAAGGAGTTGTATAGGAATAATAAGATGGCAGCGCCTTGAGTCAGTGCGAGTGCACCGATAGCTATCGGGGAGAGCGAGGAAGTGTGGGGTTAGGATGTGAGTGTGTTTCTGCAGTTTTGAAGACTGCCCACATGTTCGGGCACCACCGATATTCTCGGGGCACGGCAAGTCATCCCCCGGGTGCCTCGGGGTAAAGACTTGCGCCAGCTTTAGCCCAGTTCACGTCAGTCAAAGACTGCGCCATGATGGGCACAAGTCTCAGACTTGCGCCAATTCCCGGGCATTGTGGGCATAAGTCATAGAAATCGGCATTTATAGCTTGCGCCAGCTAAGTTCGTTTTGAATAGTATCATATGGATTAGAAGTTGATGGCGTCTTCGAAGTGGACGATGCCGGCGCCGAGGGTGATGGCGATGACGTCGAAGCGGACGTGGCCGCGCCAGTTGGTGGCGAAGATGTAGTTTTCGGCGGCGGCGTAGATGCGGCGAGCCTGGCCGTAAGAGACGGTTTGTTCGGGTTCGCCATATTTGGTGGAGGTGCGTGTCTTTACTTCTACAAAGAGAATCCAGTTATCACGTTGGACAATGATGTCAATTTCACCGCGACCGCAGCGGTAGTTTCGGGCCAATACGTGGTAGCCTTTCGATTCGAGATACCGGGCGGCCATATTTTCGCCATCGGCACCAGTTTTGATTTTATCGCTCACAATTATATAATACCTTTGACTTCAATTTAGCCAATTATGTCTGCTACAAAAAAATATATCGAAGCATTTACGCGTCATCTCGCGGGAGCATTGAAGATCGGCCAGGCACTTGACCTGGATCGTCCCGGGAGTGATATACGTAATGTCGTTATTGCCGGTATGGGTGCTTCGGGTATTGGGGCCAACCTGGTTGAGTCGCTCACTTTTGGCAGAATTCCTATTCCGATCACGGTTTGCAAAAGCTATAACATTCCTCAATTTGTAAGTCCTCACACGCTGTTCATTGCCAGCTCGTACAGCGGCGACAGCGAGGAGACGATCGCTTCGCTGAACAAGGCGTTGCTGAAACGCGCACAGGTTATCGGTATAGCGTCTGGTGGCAAGTTGCTGGATATATGCAAGGAATATAACCTGCACTACATTCAGCTGCCGGTGTCTACGGAGAGCCCGCGCGCGATGCTGCCCTATAGCATGATCGCGTTGCTTTATGTGCTGTATCACACCAACCTGATCGGTGCGGCATTTATTAAAGAAACGGAAAACGCCATCGAGTTCCTTGACCGTGGTGAGAAGGGCATACAATCGGAGGCTGAGCTCATTGCCAAGAAGCTCAAGGGCAAGCTGCCGGTCATCTACTGTGATGCGCGTCTGCAAGCGATGGCTCTTCGCTTCCAGCAGCAGATAAATGAGAACGCCAAGCAACTGGCACACATCAACACTTTTCCAGAGATGAATCACAACGAGCTTGTAGGCTGGGGTGGGCCGGAAGCGCTGATGCCGATGTTACAGGTGATTTATATGTATTCAGACCACGATCATGAGCGTGTCGAGAAACGTATGGAAATCTGCCGTGACATTTTCGAGAAGAAGTCGAACCCTATTATCGACGTTATCGGTGAAGGTGCTTCGTTGCTGGAGCAGTATTATTACCTTATTCACCTTACTGACTGGATATCGTACTTCCTGGCGCGCGAAAACGGCGTAGACCCGGATCCGGTAGATTCGAGCCTGTTTGTAAAGGCCGAGCTGGATAAGATCAGGTAAAAATTGATGGAACTTGTTTTGGTGGGCTTCCGTTAATATCTTGCAAGTAGATATTTTTAGAGGAGAACTATGCAAGCACCCATCAGCGCAACCGTCCGGAAAATCCTGGCAGATCGCGAGCTTTCGAAGAAGCTCATGATGGCGATTTTGGCAGAGCGCTCGAATCCGGACGATATCGCCGCCCGGACGTTGATGGTGGACGGCAAAAAATTTGTGCTGGCCAGGGCCACCGCAGTTTCCAAAACCAAGGATTAAATACCCCGATGAGTCTTGTTTTCGGCTCCGTTTTCTTATTCATTCTTATTTCTCCAGGCCTGATCTTCCGATTCTCGTATCTGCAGGGTACGTACGCCAAACTGGCATTTAAAGTGTCTGCCGTGGAAGAAGTCTTTTGGGCACTTGTCCCCGCACTTTTCATGCAAGTCGTAGGCATTTTGGCAGTAGAAAACCTGTTTCATCGCGAAATCCGTCTTGATATTTTCTATAGCCTCATTACCGGCCGTGACCCGATAGATTTTAATACGATACGCCCCGATCTATTTCTATTCCTGGTATACCTCTCTGTGGTCATTTTTGTGAGTGTTGTGCTGGGCGTTGCCACCCGTCTTTTTGTGCGAAAGATGAAGCTGGACCTTTACCTGGCGTTTCTACGTTTTGGAAACGAGTGGTACTATTTGCTAAGCGGTGAAATTCTGAATCTTGCCAAGCGACCAGCCGACCCGGGCGCGCCGTGGTATATACCGGTGATCAATTACATCGATACATTGCGTAAGCCCAAGGCCCGTATAGAGCTTATTCAGGTTGATGCGCTGATAAACTCCAGCGAAGGAAATTTTATATACAGCGGTATTCTCGAGAACTTCTTCCTGTCTAAGGACAATGGCCTTGACCGTATATATCTGAGCAACGTATATCGTCGTCGCCTTAAGGACGACCTGGAGGCGGACAAACCCAACCTGGGGTACCTGGCGCGACACATGGACACGCGCTATTACTCCATGCCTGGGTACCTGTTTGTGGCTACGTATGATAAGATTATCAATATGAATATTACTTATTATACGGATCTGCTGCGACTGGTGGAAGAAAACAGTGTGAGTGCGGAGAGTGAGAGCGGAGAAACGGAGTGAGTGCGAGGGAGTGTGAGAGTGGGTAGTAAAATGGATAAGCTAATGAAGATCTTTTATGAATGATGTGATCAACAGGAAGACCCGGTTTATTGACCTGGGCTTAAAGGATTATAAGGAGGCGTGGGATTATCAGACCAGTCTGTTTGAGAAAACACTGGCAACGAAATCGGGCAACCGCGATTTACCTGTCGGTGAGCAGGCGGCTACTGAGAATTACCTGATCTTTTGTGAGCATCCTCACGTATATACTTTAGGCAAGAGCGGCAAGGAGAGCAACCTGCTTGTTGATGTGGCTTCGGTAGGCGCATCATATTACCACATTAACCGCGGCGGAGACATTACCTATCATGGACCAGGGCAGATCGTGGTGTACCCGGTGATCGACATGGAGAATTTCTTTACGGACATCCATAAGTACATGCGTTTGCTGGAGGAAGCGGTTATACAGACCTGTAAAGCCTACGGCATTTCTGCGGGGCGTATACCGGGGCTGACCGGCGTTTGGGTAGACTATGAAAACGAAGCGACGGCGCGAAAGATCTGCGCCCTGGGTGTGAAAACCAGTCGCTGGGTAGCGATGCACGGTTTGGCGCTGAATGTAAACACGGACCTGGCCTACTTTGGCAACATTATTCCTTGCGGAATTGAGGACAAGTCCGTAACATCGGTGAGCAAAGAACTTGGTGCCGGACAGGATATGCGTGCCGCCATAGATCTGCTGAAGAAGAATATTGTAGAACAATTTGGAATGGAGCTGTATGATTAAGGATATAAAGATCCCTGAAGTAAAAAACGTGACGCTGGCTATAGCACGTGTGAGGGAGCCGGGTGAATCAGATGGTTGGAAAGTGTACCTGATAAATAACAATGAGGTTCCCATCGAGAATACGCTGGTAGCCAGCAAGGGTTATGGAGAGAAGGACGGCGAGGAGCAGCGCACGTCTATACTGCGCCACTTTTTAGATACTATTCCGGCCAACGGGACGGCTTTAATCGAGCCCATAGACCCTACGGTATTTCACTTAAACAATGAATACTGGGTGAGTTACTACATCGGCCATCAGATCTTTGATAAGCGATTCGTGTTCGTGCCGGATGCGATACGGGAGGAGAATATATCGTTTATCAAGGAACTCGATATGGAAGGTGTATTACATTCCTGATCGCCTGCCATTTACCCTGATCACTATAAACCTATGCAGCTTTCCTTTAAAAAGCGTCTTGTCCGATTTGTCGGTATATCTGTAGCCGGCTTCCTGGTCTTCTTTATTTTCCGTTTTGTATATGGCTTTACTACGGGAGCCAGCGAGGTGGGTGAAGAATATATATCGGACTTTTTCTCCGATCTTGAAGATGTGCGACACAACTATGCCAGTGATCGTTACAAGTATTTAAAAAGTGAAGCCTCTGATGCTATGAGTGCATCACCCTCGGGAGCAGGGCAGATAGCGGCGCAGTCGCACGAGGTGGATGTAACACAGAAGTATGAGAAGACGGCCACGGTACGATCAAAGTCTGTAAAATTTGAAGAAGAAGAGAAGCAGCTTCGGGAGAAGATCAAGACTGAGAATGCCATTATACAGTATGAGCAAAACTCGGGAGGTAAAGGCTACCGACAGTTGCACCTGCTGATTGGCGTGGCGCCGGAGAAATTCGACACGTTTTACCAGGATATGCTGAAGATAGGCAGCATACGGTCTAAGGAAATTACCAAGATCGATAAGACGAACGAGTTCAGGAACCTCAATGCCAAGAAGGCGTCGCTTGAAATAACCCGCCAATCGCTGATTGAGTTGAAGAAGCAGCATGGACAGATCGAAGAGTTTGTGAATCTCCAGAACCGCATCCTGGAGATCGAGCAACAGTTACAGGATCTTGGTGTTTTGCTGGGCAACTTCGACGAGGAAAATGAGTTTTGTACGGTTCGGTTTTCATTGCTGGAGACGCACGAGGTGAAGATCAGTACGCTGCACCGGGTAAAGGTGGCGTTTGAATGGAGTGTGCAATATTACCTGTTGTTCCTTTCGATAGTGGCGGTGGCGGCATTTGCTGCATTTTTTATACTGCTGATCATTGATAAGATCATTCCTGGTATAATGGCGCGGTTGAACCAGTAATAGCTTATTTTAAGAATTTAAATGGAATTTCCATGCTGCCGGAGCTGCGCGATATAATTTTTCTGGACATCGAGACGGTTGCCAATCAACATGATTATCATGCCCTTGACGAGCGGCTTAAGGCACAGTGGGCGCGGAAGGCGGCCTTTTACAGGCGCGACAACGACCTGACGGACGAGGATGTATACCATGAGCGTGCGGGTATATTTGCCGAGTTCGGGAAGGTTGTTTGTGTAGCGGTGGGTAAGCTTGGCGATGGAGAGAATGGCCAGCTTATGCTTCGTACCAAGGCGTATTATGGTCATGATGAGCGGGAGCTGCTGCAGGAGTTCAAGGGTATGCTGGCCCGGACAGACCAGGGCACGGTGAGGCTGTGTGCTCACAACGGCAAGGAGTTCGACTTTCCGTATCTGTGCCGCCGTATGCTGATAAACGGTGTGGCGCTGCCGCCGGTATTGAATATTTCCGGCCGGAAGCCCTGGGAAATAACACACCTGGATACGATGGAGCTCTGGAAATTTGGCGATTATAAGACTTTCACGTCGCTGGATCTGCTTGCCGCCATCTTTAATATTCCATCCAGCAAGGATGATATGGATGGAAGCCAAGTAAACACAGTATATTACAGAGACAAAGACCTTGAAAAGATCAAGGACTATTGCCTTCGAGATGTTGCCGTACTGGCACAACTATTTTTGAAGCTGCGGGGAATAAACCTGGAAACATCCCTGGCTGTACAAATGGCATCCTGAAGGCCCGATCGGGCCAGGCCATCCCGATATCCCGGGACGGCGTAACGCGGCGGCGGGTGAGACCAATCTCCATATCCCTGCCTGGCGTAAATCTCCCGACACAATTTTTTTTAACGTTAAAAACAAAGCTCACTATGGGCAAGAAGAATAAGAAAGAAACTAAGGTCGTTACGGCGGCCAAGGCTGATAAAGGCACCAAGTCTGAAAAGCCAAAAGTAAAAGACAGAGTCAAGGCGAAAGGCAAGATGAAGGACAAGCCCAAGGATACGGGCCGTTCTAAAGACAAAGCCAAAGGTAAAGGGCCGAAGAAGTCGATTCGCGATTATGTGCTCGACCTGCTGAACGATGCGCCCGGTAAGGGCTATACCATGAGCCAGATCATCAAGAAGCTCGGTCTGAAAAAGCGCGATGATATCAAGGTGGCGAAATTCGTAATATTCGAGCTCCAGGACACCGACGCCGTGAAGCAGCTTAGCAACGGTGCGTATACCATCGGCCGTCAGACGGAGGAGCTCGTTGGCATCGTAGATCACGTAAATGCGCGCTTTGCTTATGTAAAGCTAGGTAACGACCGCGACGATGTATATATCAAGGCCCGCGATATGAAGTCGGCCGTTGATGGCGATACCGTTAAGGTTACAGTATTCCCGACCCGTACCGGCGATAATCCGGAAGGAAGGATCACCGAAATTGTACGCCGTAACCGTACTCGGTTTGTAGGCAAGATAGAGGTATCGAAGCACTATGCTTTTGTGGTTGCCGATGCCCGCAAAATACATCAGGACTTTTTTGTATATCCCGAGAACATAAACGGGGCGAAGACTGGTGACAAGGTTATTGTAGAGGTAGTATCATGGGCGGAGTCCGATAAAAAACCCGAGGCTAAAGTGGCGGAGGTTCTTGGTAAGGCGGGTGAAAACGAGACGGAGATACACTCCATCATGGCGGAGTTTGATCTGCCGTTCCGCTTCCCGGAAAATGTAGAGTCAGAAGCTAACAGTATAGACGAAGGTATTACCAAGCAGGAGATCAAGAATCGCTGGGACTTCCGTGACATCACCACATTCACAATCGACCCGGAAGATGCGAAGGACTTTGACGATGCCTTATCATTTCGCAAGCTTGACAATGGCAACTACGAGATCGGCGTACACATTGCCGATGTAACGCATTACATCAGGCCCAATAGCGAACTTGAGAAAGAAGCTTATTACCGCGCTACATCTGTGTACCTGGTGGACCGCACGATACCGATGCTTCCGGAGAAGCTGTCGAATGGTTTGTGCTCGTTGCGTCCCAACGAAGACAAGCTGACATTTGCGGCTGTGTTTGAAATGGACGACAAGGGTAAGATCAAGAAAGAGTGGTTTGGCCGCACGATCATTCACTCCAACAGACGTTTTACGTATGAGGAGGCGCAGCAGGGTCTGGAAAGCCAAGCGGGTGACTATGCTGAAGAGTTGACGATATTGAACACCCTGGCCAAAAAGTTGCGTAAGGAGCGTTTTGGCAAAGGCGCAGTGAACTTCGAGACTACCGAAGTAAAATTCAAGCTCGACCCAACGGGTAAGCCACTGGCCGTGATACCCAAGGTTCGCAAGGATGCGCACAAGCTTATTGAAGAGTTCATGCTACTGGCTAACAAGCAGGTGGCCACGTTTGTATATAACTATAAAAAGGGCAAAGAAAAGAACACCTTTGTATACCGTATACACGACTTCCCGGACCCGGAAAAAGTCAAAGACTTCTCGGTGTTTGCCCGTAAGTTCGGCCATAACATGAATGTAGACGAGCAGTCTATAAGCCAGTCGCTGAACAAGCTCATGGAGGAGATCGAAGGGAAGCCGGAGCAGAACATTCTCGAGCAGCTGGCCATACGCACGATGGCCAAAGCCAAGTATTCTACGGATGCGAAGGGGCACTTTGGTTTGGCGTTCGATCACTACTCGCACTTTACATCACCTATACGCCGCTACCCGGACATGATGGTGCACCGGTTGCTACAGCATTACCTGGACGAAGGTAAGCCGGTAAACAAGAACGAGTATGAAGAGAAATCTTTGCATTCGTCGGAGCGTGAAAAGCGTGCTGCGGATGCAGAGCGCGCTTCAATAAAGTATAAGCAAGTAGAGTTTATGACCTACGCCGAAGCCCGTCCATACGAGGGGCTTATATCCGGTGTCACCGAGTGGGGTATTTTTGTAGAAATTGTAGAGACCAAGTGCGAAGGCATGGTGCGCATGTCTGACCTGACGGACGACTTCTATGAATTTGACGAGAAGAACTACCGCATCATCGGCAAGCGCAAGAAAAAGATCTACGCGCTGGGCGACAGATTGAAAGTTAAGGTCAAGCGTACAGACATTGACAAACGGCTCATCGACCTGGTAATTGCGGATAAACCGACAAAGAAAAATTCGGAAGAGTAGTTAACTTTAGCCCCCGGCCCCGCTAACCCGGGATACCTAATTACTTATGAAGGAACTCAAGAACTACCAGGCGCTGATTGAAAAGGAGATTGCCCGGCAGAAATATGGTAAACAACCGCAGTCACTGTACGAGCCCATTCGCTATATTATGACGTTGGGCGGCAAGCGGCTGAGGCCTATGCTGAGCCTGCTGGCATATTCGCTGTACAAAAATGATGTGAAATCCATAGCGCCCTATGCAGTTGCCGTTGAAGCGTTTCATAACTTCACACTGATGCACGATGATATTATGGACAACGCGCCGTTGCGCCGTGGTCAACAGACCGTGCACGAAAAGTGGAATGTTAATACTGCGATACTCTCCGGCGACGTGATGCTGGTAAAAGTTTATGAGATGTTCAGCACACTGGAGCCGGAAACCTTCCGTACGGTGATCAAGGCCTTCAACCAGTGTGCAGCCGGTGTGTGCGAAGGGCAACAGTGGGATATGGAGTTCGAGACGGCGAAGCAGGTTACTGAAGCTCAATATATAAACATGATCCGCCTTAAGACGGCGGTGTTGCTGGGCTTCAGTCTCGAGCTTGGCGCTATACTGGCGGGTGCGTCAGAAGAAGAGCGCACGGCATTACGTGAGTTCGGTACCAACATTGGCATAGGCTTCCAGCTTACCGATGATCTGCTGGATGCGTATGCTGACCCGAAGAAGTTCGGCAAAGTGGTTGGTGGTGACATTGTGGCTAACAAGAAGACCTTTTTGCTTATCCATGCTCTTGAAAAAGCGAGGGGCAAGCAGAAGGTAGAGCTGCAGACCTGGCTCGATGCCAAAAAGTTTAAAAAGCAGGATAAGATAAAAGCCGTAAAAAGCGTTTATGATGCGTTGGACATACCCGCCCTTACAGAAAAGAAAGCAAATCATTTCTTTACGCAAGGGTTTCGCAGACTTGAAGGGTTGAACAGCAGCTCGCCTGCGCTCCACACGCTGAAGAACTTTACGGAATCGCTGCTACAGCGGCAATCGTAAGCTTATAAGAACTAAACCAACCAATTACGTAAACCAAATGAAATCATCAATTTTTGCCAAGCTGTCGGTCATGATGCTCCTGGAATACTTTATCTGGGGCGCATGGTATGTGACCATGGGCACGTACATGACAGAGTTCCTTCATTCCAAAGGTGGTGATATAGGCGATGCTTACAGCGCGCTGGCTATTGCTACCGTTATTTCTCCTTTCTTCGTCGGCATGGTGGCCGATCGTTTTTTTGCTGCGCAACGTATTATGGGTGTTCTTCACATTGTCGGCGCGGTGCTGTTATTCTTTGCTACACGTATTACCAACAGCGACACCTTTTACTGGATTATCCTCTTATACTCGCTGTTGTATATGCCTACGATAGCGCTGTCCAACAGCATTGCTTTTCAGCAGATGACGGATCCGGGCAAGCAATTTCCGTGGATACGGGTATTCGGCACAGTGGGTTGGATCATTGCCGGTACGCTTATCGGTGTGCTGGGTATTGAAAAAACACCGGCTACCTTCTATATGGCAGCGATAGCGTCTGCAGCATTGGGGCTGATCAGCTTTATTCTTCCCAATACACCTCCGAAAGCAAGCACTTCGGGCAGCGCATCGAGCGCTCTTGGTGTGGATGCATTCGTATTGTTTAAAAATACTTCGTATGTCATCTTCTTCATTGCGGCGATCCTGATCTGTATACCGCTTTCATTCTACTACGGTTTCGCCAACGTATTCCTTAACTCTATCGGGCTTTCAAACCCTGCCGGTAAAATGATCCTGGGTCAGGCGTCAGAGGCCATCTTTATTCTCGCCATACCGTTTCTGTTCAACCGGATCGGTGTAAAGAATATGTTGATCGTCGGTATGCTGGCGTGGGTGTTCCGTTATATTCTCTTTGCGTTTGGCAATGTAGACACCAACGCATGGATGCTTTACGCCGGAATTATCCTTCACGGTGTATGCTACGACTTCTTCTTTGTAACCGGTTATATGTACACAGAGAAGAAAGCCGGTGAAAAGATCAAGAACGCTGCGCAAGGTCTCTTTACCTTTGCAACATATGGTGTGGGTATGGTTATCGGTACCAAGTTTTCCGGAATTACGGCGGACTATTATACTGTAAACGGCCAATTCCAATGGAAAGAAATCTGGTTTGTACCGGTATATATTGCCGCTGCTGTGTTATTGTATTTCGTGATTTTCTTCAGAGAGAAGGGCGAGATCAAGCAGGCAGCTTAATTGATCTTAAAGATAAGCGCGTTGGGAGCATAACAGGCTCCCAACGTTTTTATAATCATTTCCCGTTTATTTGAACTCATCCTCTTACCACCATAAAACCATACGTCTATGAAAATAGCCATGTTAGGTTCCGGTTTCATCGGAAGATTTTATGCAGACTCTATTCAAGGGTACAGAAGTAAAGACAAGATCGTAAGCATTTATTCACGTCGCCAGGAGAGCGCTGATAAGTTTGCGAAAGATTATAACGTAGCCTTTTCCACTACCGATCTTGAAGCGGCGATCAATCGCCCGGACGTAGAGGTAGTATGCATCGCGCTGCCCAACAACCTGCATGAGCAAGCCGTTATGCTGTGCTGTAAACACAAGAAGGCTGTTATTACCACGAAGCCGCTGGGCCGCAATGCCGACGAGGCCAAACGTATGCTCGAGGCTGTTGAAAAGGCCGGCGTGTTCAACGGTTATCTGGAAGATCTTGTATACACGCCGAAGTTTATCAAAGCCCAGGAGAGCGTGAAGAACGGTGCATTGGGCCGTATACTTTGGGCTAAGTCACGCGAGACGCACCCTGGCCCGCACAGCGATTGGTTCTGGGATATCGAGCAGGCCGGCGGTGGCTGTATACTCGATCTCGGCTGCCACTGTGTGGAGATCACGCGCAGCTATATCGGTAAAGACATCAAGCCTGTAGAAGTGATGTGTTGGGCGGATACGCAAGTAAAACCGATCGACGCGGAAGACCACGCCATCGGTCTTGTAAAGTATGAGAACGGCGCTATCGGTCAGTTTGAGGTAAGCTGGACATTCCGTGGCGGCCTGGATCTTCGTGACGAAGTGATGGGTACGGAAGGAACGATATGGATCAACAGCTTCCTGCGTACGGGCTTCGATATGTTTACCACCGGTAAAGGAGCAGACTATGTAGCGGAGAAAGCCGAAAGCAATAGTGGCTGGCTTTTCCCAGTAGGCGACGAGCTTAACGAGCTTGGGTACAACCACATGTTTGCCGATATGTTTGATGCTCTCGAAGAAAAGCGTGACCCCAAAGAAACCTTTTACGATGGCTATGTGGTTAATGCTGTGTTGGATGCTGCGTACCGCTCAGCAAAAAGCAAGCTGTGGGAACCTGTAAAGCTGGACATCTGGCGCGGCAAAACCGGCGTCTCTAAAGACAGCCATCTGCAGGAGTATGACAACGATCACTACCTGGTGAAAGAAGAAGTTACTCACTACGGTACCAAGAAGGTTATACTGAAAAGTAAGACTACAAATAAGATCATCGAAAAGATCGTCGAATAATCAGTTTGTCGAAAAATTATAGAAGGGGATCTGCAATTATGCAGATCCCCCTTTTTTTATCCGTTGACGCGAACCTTATATCGATACATTCCTCGAAAATATTCTTCCATCTTCATGACTTCCTTCGTCTTGCGACTGATCCAGAATATAGCCCAGGAATCTTTTTGGTATTCGATCCGGAGCTTCCAGCAGTCGACTTCATGTTCATCGGGCATGGTGATGTGATCCGTTCCGATTACCTTGTATATATAGTATTGTGGTCCGGTCTTACCTCCGGGATGATAGAAGTTGATGGCGAACTCCTGCCCTACTTTCTTAAAGGGCAGCCGGCCGAATACTTCGAGGTCCAGCTCCCAGTTCAGGGTAGGTACCGACTCGACTATACGTAATTCTTTCTGTTTATTTCCGGCTACCGAGTCTGCTCCTGTTACTTCGGTGTCTGTGAAGTTAAATGCCTCTATGCCTCGTGGGTCGCGAGTATAGTGGTATAGCGGCTTGAAATTGCGGCGATCGCTCAGGGAATACACATAGCGGCTGTAGGCCGTATCGCTATAATCCCAATGCTGAACGATCTCGATGAGATCTTTACCGTTTCGGTTTATGAAGTTAACTTCCCGGCGCCATAAAGAATGACCTGCAATACGATCTTTCTTCGGGTTCTTGAAATACACCAGGTATTGATACAAACCCGGCTTAAGACTGGACATTACCAGGTCATCGTGCGAGATCCGGATAGTGTCTGCAAACGGCGGCGGCGGAGTAGCGGCCTGTGCAAATAAGACCATGATTGCCAGCACCGTGGTAAGGATAAAATTTTTCATAGTATGTTCTTTGCCCGGAAGAACGGAATCATTCCGGATAAAGATTCGACAATTCAACATGTACAGCTATCGTCTTTGCGTATATCGCGATCCGGTCAACGGATAAAATCGATAGGGTATTATCGCTAATGCATAGATCGAAAGTCATAATCCATGGATTATTTGAACCTAATACGCATCAAACACGTAACTTGGCATTAATGGATGCGAAGCCTTTTTTGAGCCGTTATAAGATTGTCATGCTTCACGTGGCTTTTTGGCTGCTGTACATCTCGTACCGTACATTCGATCTTCAGAAATATATGGGGCTTGGGCCGGCTGCGGGTTTCATTGGCCTATCGGCGATACTGCGTATGGTGGCAGCCTATACTCACTATTTCTTTGTTCTGCCAAGATGGCTTCGCGATAAGAAGACGCTTCCTTATCTCGCACAGGTAATAATACTTGTGGTTGTGGTATCGACTGTACGCCTGTACGTGGAAGCCTGGATCATGAAGCTGTACAACTTCGAGCCTGCTTATTACCAGGTTATAACAGCGTCGCGGGTCATCGGGATCGTTTGGGACACCATGACCTTTGTGTTGTTTATCGGTATGATCCGGTTTACCACCGATTGGTTTGATCTGGAGAACAAGAAAAAGCAGCTGGAGAATGAAAAGCTTGTTGCTGAGCTTAATTATCTGAAGGCGCGCATCAATCCGCACTTCCTTTTCAATACGCTGCATAACCTGAACTACCTGGTGTATGCCGGATCGCAGAATGCCACAGATGTGATTATCCGACTATCCAACATCATGCGATATATGATCTATGATGCGAGCAAAGACCATGTTCCGCTAAAGAAGGAGATCGAATACATGAATGACTATGTTCATCTTGAAAGTATACGTCTTAACCAGGCGTATACTTTGAATTTTAACATTCAAGGCAACACACATGATATTGAGATCGCCCCTCTTATACTTATCACGTTTCTGGAAAATGCGTTCAAGCACGGTGTGAGCGATCAGGCTGAGGACTGCCGGATAGATATCGACCTTGTTGTAACGGATGAAAGCATCCGTTACCGGGTGGCAAACCGCAAGGTGGCGCCGGGTACAGCGCAAAGGCTGAAGTCAGGTTTTGGCCTTGAGAACGTAAAGAAGCGCTTGCAGCTTAGCTACCCGGTGAAACATGAGCTCATTATAACGGATGGTACTGATATATTTGAGACGCAATTAACATTGAAGCGCATATGATCCGATGTGTGGTGATAGATGATGAGCCTTATGCCCGGCAGCTGCTGACGGGCTTTATCGAGAAATTGCCAAGCCTCAGGCTGGAGGGCTCTTTCTCCAGTCCGCTGCACGCGCTGGATCTTCTCTCTGCGCGACCTGTGGATGTGATCTTCCTCGATATCCAGATGCCCGATATAACCGGTATAGACTTCTTAAAAACGCTGGAGCAGAAGCCGCTGATCGTATTCACTACAGCTCACGCTGAGTTCGCTATTGAAGGCTTCGAGCTGGATGTGGCCGATTATCTGCTCAAGCCTTTCGACTTCAACCGCTTTCTTAAGGCTATCAACAAAATTTCCCAACGCCAGGACCGTCGCGCAACTCCTGTAAAGACCGGTGAACAGAAAGACACGACCCATAATTTCATCTTTGTTAAAGATGGCACTAAACTCGTTAAGATAGAGCTCGATACGATCTTCTTTATAAAAGGCACGCGGGAATATGTAACGATCTATACAAGGGACAAAAAGATCATGAGCCTGCAGGCATTGAAGAACCTAGAGCTGGAATTACCAGAAGGGTTTATACGCGTGCACAACTCGTATATCATTTCTATACCGGCTATAACCGCGGTGGCCGCAAACCATGTTGAGATCGGCAATGAAATTATTCCGATCGGAATAACGTATAAGAAAGCTTTTATGGAGCGTATACGTAATTACTTTCCGGGCACGTTCAACGAGCCTTGAAGAGGTCCGCAAAAGCATCGCCCAACAGCTCGCGTGAGTACCTGGTCTCGGCAAGCTTACGCGATCTCTGGCCATACTCTGCCAGCAGCAGGCGATCTGAAACAAATGGTTGCAGAAGGCTTACAATTCCGGCAGGATTGCGGGCGTCTGTATATACGCCACAGGCTTGTGTTTCAATTTCGTCTTTTATCCAGCCGCCGAAGTTTACAATGATGAGTTTGCCTGCGGCGAGGCCATCGAAGTATTTGTTCGGTGATCCTGTCTGCAATATCGGCGCAGGCCGGTAGCATATAAACACGGCGTCTGTTACATTCATTACCTCTCGTACGCCGTCGCGATTCTGAAAGTCGATGAATGTGAGATTCTGAAGAGCAAGCTTCTCCGCCACGCCTTTAAGATGCGCACGCATGGCGCCATCGCCGCACAGCAGAAACTGAATGGGTGCACCTGCCTTTTGACAATGCCGGGCACATTCCAGGTAATAATCCAATCCGTTCGCAAAGCCAACGGCCCCGATATAGGACACTACGAACTTACCGGCCACGTCGAATTTCTGCTCCAGTGCCGAATCTTTTAATCCAGGCTTATAGAACGTGGTATCGGACATGTTGGGGATAAGGTCGATGCGTTTGCCCGGCACCTTCCTTTCTATGGCCTCCCTGATCATCGGCGACAGCGCTACAACGGACTGAGCCTGGCGATAGATAGTGCGCTCGAGGCTATACAATGCCGACCTGAAGAAATAGTTTTTGATAAAGCCGAGCTGAATGGGGGCATCGGGCCATAGGTCGCCGACCTCGAATATAAACGGAAGTCGTTTCCGGCTTTTCAGCCAAATAGCAGCCAGCCCTACCGTAAGCGGCACTGAGATTGCGTAGCATACTGTTATTCCTGGCAACCTAAGCGCAACACGCAAGGCCCCCTTTACATATTGCAGAAAGGAAAAACTGCGCTTATAAAAGCCAAAACGGTTGTTGTACCCGATTGGTAAGTAGTGAACTTCAATGCCCTCGACATAACGCACTTCATATTTGCTGCCGCCATATCCTGTAATAACGGCCACCGCAATACCCCGATCTGCCAAAGCTTTTGCCAGATAATACGACCGCACGGCCCCTCCTTCTCCCGGTATATTGAAATGCTGATGAAGAATCAAAACTTTCACACCGCAAAGAAAGAAAACGCTCTATCGATAGCCAAAAAAATATAGAAATACACCCGAGGAATCAGTGCGAGTGAATAGAACCCGGAGGCGCGGGTGCGGTTTGAGGCGAAATTACCCTGGATGCGTAAAAAGCATGGACATTTGCGTATCTTGGTTCTATCAATTATGTTATTCTGAATACTATGCAAAAGATATTGTTCGCTATTCCCCTGTTGATTATGGTGTCGGTTCTTACGAAGGCTCAGACGGCCAAACCGGCAAACCTCTTTAATGGACGTGATCTTGCCGGCTGGAAAGTGCACGGGACCGAGAAATGGTATGTTCAAAACGGCGAGCTGATCTGCGAAAGCGGTCCTGACAAACAGTATGGCTACCTGGTTTCGGAAGAGCAATACAAGAACTTCGAGCTTACCGTAGAGTTCAAACAGGGGGCCAATGGCAACAGTGGTGTTTTCTTTCACAGCTCGATAGACGGAACGATTATTTCCGGATGGCAGGCCGAGATAGCGCCAGCAGGCAAACATACTGGCGGTATTTATGAATCATACGGCCGCGGATGGCTCAGCATACCCGACTCTGAAAAGGAGAAATATCTGCAGGAAGGGCAATGGAATAAACTTGTTGTCCGGGTGAAAGATAACGAAGTGAAGACCTGGCTGAATGGCCACGAGATAGTTGTTCTTCAGGATGAAAAGATAGGGGCGTCTACCGGTAGTATTGCGTTGCAGATTCACGACGGTGGCGGCGTAAAAGTCCACTGGCGAAGTATAACTATTCAGCCGCTGTAAGTGTGCGCACGGTGTGTGTTTTCCGGCACAACGCTGTTACCAAATAGGCATAGTATTGCTGCCCAATCTCTGGAAGGCTATACGCAAAGTGGCCCTTAGAAAGGGTCATCTCTCAGGGAAGGGGGATATGATCCCCCAGCTTACTGTCGTGCTTTAGAATAGCTCAGAATACTCAACACCGTACTGGCAGAGGGTTCCAGTATGGCGAAGTCCATTTCTTCTTTTACTTCGAGGAGCTCGTTATAGAGCGCCTGAAGTTCGGAGTCGCAAAGAAGTGCTTTATCAATTTCTTTCCTCTCCTCCGATGTAGTCTCTTGGTATAGGTACCGTAAAAGATCCGTTTGCGTAAAAGTCTTTATCATAGGCTCTGTGTTTGATCATCTTCTTACGCAGATTAATCAGCGCATAGCGCATTCGTCCAAGCGCTGTATTAATGCTCACATCAGTGCGGTCGGCAATTTCCTGGAAGCTCATATTCAGATAGTGACGCATGATCAGCACCTGTTTTTGCTCCGTTGGTAATTCCTTTATATAGTCCCGCAATCGCGAGCGTGATTCTTTCAGCATGTGTATGGTTTCTGCGGATGCCTCGGAAAATTCCATGGAATTGAACACGTGGCTACCGTCTTCCAATATTACTACGGGGTAACGTTTCGACTTTCGGAAGCTGTCGATCGCCAAATTGTGCGCGATACGGCTGATCCAGGGTAGGAATTTTCCTTCCTCGTTGTACCGGCCACCGCGAATCGTGTTGATCGCCTTTACAAAAGTCTCTTGCAAGATGTCTTCCGCCTTATACCGATCCTTCACTATCAGGTAGATAGCTGTAAAAATCTTGGATTTATGACGACGTAAGAGCAGCTCGAAAGCCTCTTCGTTACCATTTTGATAGAGCGACACGAGCTGGCTGTCGCTGAATCTGCTGTCAATCATTCTGCTTACATTTAGGTAACGTAGACGTCTAGCTCGATATTGTAAAGGGGTTAGTGATTCTAATTGGTTTGAAAAGATAGAAAGATTCCGGAAGAGCACAAAATTTTTGAAAAAAATCTTGCCTCTCACATAATTTCTTTAGCTATTTGCTCGCATATTTTAGCTGAAGTTTATCCATGGCAGTTAGTAAAAAAAGAGTCATTAAAAGTCTTGAAAATCTTTCCGATGATCTGAAAGATTTGCTAAAAGACCAGTATCCGAACGGATACGAAGGTAGTATTACCCGCATTACGAATGCGAAAAAGGAACCCATTTTCGTCTTTCCACTGGAAACCGATGATGCAACTTATCTCGTAAAGGTACCTGCTACGAAAAACAGCGAAGGCGAGTACGACGTTGAGTCTAAGCCCGATGCAGAAGATTTCGACAACAGCGGTGGTGGCGACGATTATGGAGATGAGGGCGGTGGTTTCAGCGGCGGCGGCGGCAGCAATGACGACGACGATTATGATGACGACGGTGGTCGCAAAGGCGGTCGTGAGCAGAGCTACGACCCTGATTTCGACGCCTAGGCCTTCCGGAACATCCGGTTTTTCAATTCTTGCCGGCCATTATGATGCCGGGCGAGCAGAAAACACCATCTGAGCCCTCTTAAGATGGTGTTTTTTCTTTGCCTTTGCATTCCGGTATCATTCGGTCGCATTTCTAATCGGGCATAACCAGCACCACTTAAGCTCGAACATCCTGTTATGAGCCTGATTCTCCGTGGCCGGTACTTATCTCCTTTGTTCTGTAGCGCTCGTTTCACCGGTCTGAAAGGTCCGGTAAAAACGCAATTTTTTTAGGCCCGTTTTTAAACTTGTCGGTCTCCATTTCGGTTAATGGAGTGACGAATTTCATATTTTGCGTACCGAATGAAAGAGCTCACCACGATTACCAGCGATACATACCTCGACAATCTCGACCCTAAAGAATACATTATCATCAAACGCGCGCGCGTAAACAACCTCAAGAATCTGAGCGTTGCAATACCGCGTAACAAGCTTGTTGTGATTACAGGGCTTTCAGGTTCTGGTAAATCATCGCTCGCTTTCGACACGCTCTTTGCCGAAGGACAGCGTATGTACGTGGAAAGCCTCAGCGCCTATGCGCGCCAGTTCCTTGGCCGCATGGAGAAGCCGGAGGTAGACTACATCAAGGGTGTATCGCCAGCCATTGCCATCGAGCAAAAGGTGAATACGCGCAACCCGCGCTCCACTGTAGGCACAACTACTGAAATCTACGACTACCTCAAGCTGCTGTTTGCGCGCGTCGGCAGGACTTACTCGCCCGTAAGCGGCAAGGAAGTAAAGCGCGATACCGTAACGGGCGTGGTCGATATCATAAACAAGTTCAAAGCCGGCACGCGCATCATGGTGGCCTGCCCGTTGAAAATAAAGAAGGGTCGTAAGCTCGCGGACGAGCTAAGCCTGTTGTTGAGCAAAGGCTTTGCTCGTATCCTGGTCGATGGCGAGGTAAAGTTCATCGAAGAGCTCATTGGCCCTCCTGCAGAGCCTGAAGCTCCGGCACCTAAGAAAAAGAAAGCTGTTAAGCTGGACGGCGAGATCGAGATACTGGTAGACCGCGCAAGCGTTAACCCTGAGGACGAAGACACCACGTTCCGTCTATCGGATTCCGTACAAACGGCATTCTTCGAAGGCGAAGGCGATTGTACTGTGTATGCAGAAGGCGAGAAGAAACTTCACTTCTCAGACCGTTTCGAGCTGGATGGAATGACATTCACGGAGCCGTCGATAAACTTCTTCAGCTTCAACAACCCGTTCGGTGCCTGCCAAACATGTGAAGGCTTCGGAAAAATACTGGGTATAGATGAAGACCTCGTTATTCCGGATAAGTCTTTATCGGTCTACGAAGGCGCTATCGCTCCCTGGCGTAGCGAAACGATGGGTGAATGGCTTAAGCCGTTGCTGAAGAACGGCATCAAGTTCGACTTCCCGATCCATCGTCCGTATAACGAGCTTACCAAAGCGCAGCAAGAGCTTCTCTGGAGTGGCAATCAACATTTTGAAGGCATAAACGACTTCTTCCGTTACCTGGAGTCCAAGCTACACAAGATTCAATACCGCGTGTTGCTGTCGCGCTATCGTGGCCGCACTAACTGCCCCGATTGCAAAGGCACACGCCTTCGCAAGGATGCGCAATTTGTAAAGATCGCCGGCACGTCTATAACGGACCTGGTACTGCTGCCTATAGAAGATGCGCTGGTGTTCTTTGAAAAGCTGCCTTTGGCGGACTATGATCGCAAGGTATCTGACCGGATATTGACCGAGATCCGCTCGCGCCTGGAGTATATGACTAAAGTGGGGCTCGGTTATTTATCGCTTAACCGTCTTACCTCTACGCTATCAGGTGGTGAGTATCAACGCATCAAGCTGGCGACCTCGTTAGGAAGCGCGCTGGTTGGTTCTATGTATATCCTGGACGAGCCCAGTATCGGGCTGCACCCCAAAGATACCGACCGCATGGTGTCTGTTCTCAAGTCGCTCAGAGATCTCGGCAATACCGTGATCGTGGTTGAGCACGAGGAAGAGATCATGCGCGCAGCCGACCAGATCATAGACATCGGGCCGGATGCGGGCAGCCATGGCGGTGAGCTGGTATTTCAGGGCTCGCTTAAGGATGTTAATGGCAAGATCCGCTCGCATACGACAGATTATCTCACCGGCCGCGAGGAGATCGCATTACCGAAGTTCCGCCGTAAATGGAAAGATTCCGTGACTGTATCAGGTGCTCGCGAGAACAACCTGAAAAATCTTACCGTAAAATTTCCGCTGGACGTGCTTACCGTAGTGACCGGCGTATCGGGTTCAGGTAAATCGACTCTTATCAAGAAGATATTGTATCCGGCTATCGGCAGGTTGAGCGGTTCGGTATCCGAAGCACCAGGACGCTTTGATAAGCTGGATGGTGATTTCGCCAAGATCACACAGATCGAGTTTGTCGATCAGAACCCCATAGGTAAATCATCACGCTCGAATCCTATCAGCTATGTAAAGGCATACGATGCCATCCGTCAGCTTTTTGCCGACCAGCCATTGGCCAAACAGCGCGCCTATAAGCCATCACACTTCTCGTTCAACGTAGAGGGTGGACGCTGCGATACCTGCGAGGGAGAAGGCCAAATAAAGGTAGAGATGCAGTTCATGGCCGATATTTATCTGACGTGTGAGAGCTGCCATGGCAAGCGCTTTAAGCAAGAAGTGCTGGAAATTGAATACAACGGCAAGAATATAGCCGACATTCTCGATATGACCGTAGAGGACGGCCTCGGATTCTTCCAGGAAAGGAAGGCGATTTACGAGAAGATCCTTCCATTACAGGATGTAGGCCTGGGTTATGTTAAGCTGGGGCAATCGTCCAATTCGTTGAGCGGTGGTGAGGCCCAGCGTGTCAAGCTTGCATCGTTCCTCGGTAAGAACTCACCGGAGGGACACATTCTGTTCGTCTTCGATGAGCCGACCACCGGGTTGCACTTCCACGATATATCCAAGTTGCTGAAGGCTATCAATGCCTTGGTGGACCAGGGTCATAGCGTTATCGTGATTGAGCACAATTTGGAGATCATCAAGTGTGCAGACTGGATCATCGATCTGGGTCCGGAAGGCGGCGAAAAAAACGGCGGTGCGCTCATGTTTGCAGGCACTCCGGAAGAGATGGTGAAAAAGGGTAAAGGTTATACAGCAGAGTTTCTTCGCAAGAAGCTGGAGCCCTAGACGGCAAACTGGGACATGACGTTGCAGCAACACTATGAGCAGCTGTGGAAGAAGTCTGCCGAAGGTTTTAGCCGGGGTGTGTTTGAGCTGGATGCTGATATCGATAATCCTGCGGACAATCGTGCCGGCCTTACATTGCTTATACGCCCGCCAGAAGCTGTAGCGCTGGCGTGGCAGAAGTTACGGCGTGAGCTGGAGATTATCGAGCCTGGCCAGTATTATTATCCTACTTCGGATCTGCATGTCACGGTAATGTCTATTATATCGTGCTATCCGGGCTTTTCGCCGGATGTCATCCATCTGCCACAATACATCGATCTGATCCGTGAAGCGCTTCAAAACAGCAAAAGTTTTACGGTAGACTTTACTGGTATAACGGCTTCGCCATCATGTGTTCTACTACAAGGTTTCCCGGGCAATGAAACACTGAACGCCATACGTAATAATATACGCCAGGCGTTCAAGGCCAGTCCGCTCATGCATTCCATCGACAAACGATACTCACTTCAAACGGCGCATATTACGGCGGTGCGCTTTAGAAGAGAGCTGGTGAACGCCGCAGCCTTCTTAGATACGCTACAGCGTTATCGCAGCTATCCTTTCGGATCTGGCACTATCGGCCAGGTCGAGCTTGTGTTCAACGACTGGTACCAGCGCAAAGAGCGCGTAACGTTACTGGAAACCTTCCCGCTTGGCTTATAATTATTTCACGATCTTATCGTACGAGGCGCCGATGCCTTTGATGAGCGACGAGCTGAAACCCTGGTGCTCCATTTCATTGAGGCCTACAATCGTGCAGCCCTTCGGTGTGGTTACCTTGTCGATCTCCTCTTCAGGATGGCGACCGAGCTTAAGCAGCAGCTCTGCGGCGCCTTTTACTGTCTGGGCAGCAATAAGATTAGCTGTACGGGCATCAAAGCCTATTTCAATACCGCCCTGTGTGGCCGCGCGTATAAACCGGAGCGCATACGCTATACCACATGCGCCGAGTACGGTGGCGGCATCCATAAGCTTCTCGTCGATAGCGATAGAGATGCCGAGTTGGTTAAACAGATCGGTTACGTAGTTCACCTGGTCGTTTGTTGCGCCCTGGTGACATAAACAGGTAACGGAATCCTGTATAGCAATAGCTGTATTGGGCATAGCGCGGAAGATAGGGACACCACCGTCTACAATGGCGGCAAGGTCTTTCAGGAAGATGCCCGTCACTACACTGATCACGATATGTTTTGAGGGATTGAAGTTTGTCTTAAGGCCTTCCAGCACATCCTTTACATTGTATGGCTTTAACGCTACGATGACAACCTCGCTGCTTTTTATCGCGGCGGCATTGTCGTTTGTAACGGTGACACCCTGCGCTGCGAGTCCACGCAAGGCCTCGGTGTTGCGGCGGGTTACTGTAATTTGTTGTGGTGTAACGAACTTGCTTTTGATAAGTCCTTCTGCAATGGCCGCGCCCAGGTTGCCGCCACCGATAATGGCTATTCTTGAATCTTTCATACTCTATCTGATTTATATAACGTTGTTTCGCAAAGCATACATATTTACTGTGGATACTGTTTATTGAATCCACTTTAGAAAAATAGATACTTTATTACTCTTCCCCGAGCATATGGCTATGAATCATTAAAAAAATATCGGGATTTAGACCGAACGTACTGCCGTTAGGCAAGCCGGTGCACGGATTATTTGATATTTTTGTATTTCACCCCCATGGCTCAGCTTCAACTTACCACCGGTTACAAACAGATTCTCAAAATGGCTCTGCCTATATCGCTGGCCATGCTTGTACCGCAGATAAACTTTATTACCAATAATATCTTTTTGGGCGGGCTTGGTGAACAGGAACTGGCGAGTGCCGGTATTACCGGTGTGTACTATCTGATCTTCGCCGTTATCGGTAACGGTCTTAACAACGGCCTCCAGGCGCTGATAGCCCGACGCGCCGGGCAGAACAAGCCCAACGAGATTGGAAGAATATTCTATCATGGCGTGTGGATTGCCCTGGGCTTCTCCACCATCGGTATTCTTACAACCTATACGCTGGCTCCTTCAATTCTGCGTTTGGTTATACATAATCCTGACCTTGCGGAGCAAGCGATCAGCTTTTTACGTATCCGTATCTGGGGTTTGCCGCTATTGTACCTTTATGCTATGCGCAACGCGCTGCTGGTAGGTACCAATCAAACACGCTTCCTGGTGTGGGGTACATTTGCGGAAGCTTCCACGAACATCTTTTTAGATTATACGCTTATCTATGGGCACTTCGGTTTTCCCCATATCGGCTTTAACGGTGCCGCCTACGCGTCGATAATTGCCGAAGGTGCGGGCCTGCTGATCATTTACGCGGTAATACACATCAAAGGTCTTCATAAACAGTTTGCATTTTTTCAGTCGGCTACGTTAGACCGTGGTGTGTTGAAGCTTATTCTTACACAATCGTCGCCACTTATTGCGCAATATGCTATCAGCATAGTTTGCTGGGAATATTTTTACATCCTTATCGAGCACCATGGCGACCGTGCGCTGGCTATATCCAATACCATGCGCAACATCTTCGGTCTGTTCGGTATATTCTCCTGGGCTTTTGCTTCGACTACCAGCAGTATGGTAAGCAATATTATCGGGCAGGAGAAACAAGATGAAGTAATACCACTTATCCGGAGAGCCATTACCCTCAGTTTAAGCGTATCGTTTGTGCTTTTTACGCTTATCAATCTGCGGCCAGACTGGTTTCTGTCGTTTTATGGACAAGGTGACGCTTTCATTAACGATGCTATTCCGGTTATACGCATTGTATCGGTTGCGCTGCTTATGATGTCGTTCTCCACCATATGGCTGAACGCGGTAACCGGCACAGGTAATACCGTTGTTAATCTTATTATCGAGCTGGTTACAATCGTGGTGTATAGTGTTTATGTATATATAACCCTGGAGTACCTGAACCTGCCCATCACGTGGGGATGGGCTTCGGAAGGTGTCTACTGGATCTGTATGTTCTCCATGGCCTTCGCTTATATGAAGTCGGGCAAATGGAAGAATAAAAGAATATAATTACCTGTGTTTATAGAGGTACAGATACACACTGCTTCCCAACGGATGCTCGCTTAGTGTATAAAACCCTGAGCCGCCCAGCGCCCAGGTCATCGCCTCGCCTTGCGGCTCCTCTTCGTAGAGGATTTCGAAAGGAGGTTTTGCCAACAGACTGACAACAGATGTGGACGTAGTGCTCTGCCAATAATATATGTGCTCGTAATTCTTCATCACGATCTCTCTGCCGTCAGGCGAAAGATCGGCGGCGGTGATGGTGGTTATGGGCAAGGCCATTACTTTTTTAGCCGTAAGCGTATCGTGTGTAGAATAGGGATATGCGATTCGGTAAAGATAGACAGGCTCTTCCCGTTTTGTCACCAGGTAGAGATCGCGGGTTTTACGATCCATAAACAGAGTCTCCATATCTTTTGGCCCGTCGGGTAGCCGGAACGTGATCGTATCGAAGGCTGTTATCTCCAAAGCGGCGGCGTTCTGATCTGTCGTTGCAGATCGGGAAAGAACGGGCTCTTCAAAGCGATAAATGTAACTGTAAGCGTGTTTGGCCCGGTTATCACCAATTTCGCCTACATATAGATAATGCTTCGAGGAATCGGGTCCAGGGCCCGCTACTATATCCTCCCAGTCACGATTTTCAATTCCCGCCAGGATACAGGTCATCTGTACGTGCAGCGACGTATCGACCAGCAGCACGCTTGCATCGTTTCCGCTGTCGTTCACGGTCCAGAGATACCCCGGGTTGCCCGGACTTGCCGCAAGCCCGGAAGCTTCTGACAATGCGCGATCAGACATTTTGCCAAGACGCTGCGCAGTCCCGAAGGCATCGGTAGGATTTTGCAACGGTTTCTTTTCACAATCAACAAGAACAGATGCCAGAACTATCAAACACAGGAACCGTATCATAGAGCTTTGTAAACGGTTGCCAATAAAATCATTTCTCCTGCAAAAACCGAATCAATTTATTTTGACCTCCATTGTTAAATAGCCAACTTTAGGATCATGGAGTATAGGGAAATTGTACCATCACCACACCTTGCCGCGTATGTGGAATGTTATTGGTGCATCAACTCCGCACCAGGCAACCTTGTAATGCCACGCCCGATATTACCAGATGGTTGCGCCGATATTATTTTCAATTTTGGGCCGTCTATTACAAGTCGTGATGCAAACGATGTTTATGTCAATACAAACCCGGCATTTATTGTAGGAAATATGACACGCGCCGTGCTATCGGCACCGACAAATTATTATAACCTCCTGGCCATCCGTTTTCATCCGGGTGGGCTGCGCGCCTTTGTCGACCTCCCACTGTGTGAGTTTACTGATCAGGTCGTTAGCCTGGACTCCTTCGGCCAATTCTGTGAATGGCAGGAACAAGTTGCGCAAGTATCCTCGTTGACCGACCGGTGCGAGATACTGAACAGGCTGTTGCTACAACACCTGGCGCCGGTGTACAGCCCGGGCGTGCGGCACGCCTTGAAAATCATCCAGGAACAACATGGCAATATTCGCGTGGCTGACCTGGGCGTAAAGCTAGGTATTTCACAAAAGCACCTGGAGCGAACGTTCAAAGACATTGTCGGGCTTACACCGAAGCAGGCGGCACGCATTATACAGTTCCGCCACATGGTACGACGGCTGCAGTACCGGGGTGAAGAAAGCCTGTTGCAACTGGCCACGGACAGCGGCTATACGGATCACGCGCACTTCACAAAGTCCTTCAAGGAATTTGCCGGCGTAACGCCGCGTGAGTTTTTGCACCAACGAGCCTGATGTCGTTTTTTTACAAAGCAGGTTACTAAACGATCCATAGCTTTGTTCTCTGAGAACGTAGAAATAAACTTAACACACTATGCCGACACCCAAACTGCAATCCTTAACACCGAACCTGATCGTACGCGATGTGAACAAGACGCTGGAGTATTATACCACTAAACTTGGCTTCACCGCCATCGCCACCGTGCCCGAGGAAGGTATATTCAACTGGGGCATGGCAACACGCGACGGTGTATCGTTTATGTTCCAATCACTTCATAGCATACAGGAGGATCTGCCGGAGCTGGGGATAAAACAATTGGGAGCCCCGGGAACCTTCTTTATCGAAATGCAGGGCATTGATACGCTATATCAGGACCTTAAAGGAAAAGTTGAGATCATTGGAGATATGCGGACCACGTTTTACGGTAAGAAAGAATTTACTGTTAAAGATATCGACGGCTATTTTCTGACTTTTGCTGAGGACGTAGCCTAGAAAACAATGCGGCATCCGAGATGGGTGCCGCTCAAAATCCTGGCAGAACAAAATTTTGGGCTTACCTTTGCCGGTATGAACCAAGTGGATCTTACGTCCGACGAACAGGACGACGAACTTTTTGAACATCACCGTATTGTAGTCGATGGCAGACAAGGTCTTATCCGGATCGATAAATTCCTGATGGATCGCCTGTCCAACGCCACGCGAACCAAGATCCAGGACGGTATTCATGACGGGTTTGTGAAGGTGAACGACAAGACCATCAAACCCAATTACAAGATCCGTCCCCACGACGTCATCACCGTATCACTGCCCGAGCCTCCACGCGACACAGAAGTACTGCCGGAAAATATACCGCTCAATATTGTATACGAAGACAGTCACCTGTTGATTATAAACAAACCTGCGGGCATGGTGGTGCATCCTGCTTATCAGAACTGGAGCGGTACACTGGTAAACGCATTGACTTACCACTTCCAAAACCTTCCTGAAATGCCTGGCAATGACGGACGCCCCGGGCTTGTGCACCGTATAGATAAAGATACATCCGGGCTGCTGGTTATCGCCAAAGATGAGGTAACCCTTACAGGTCTGGCGAAACAGTTTTTTGATCACAGTATCGAGCGTACGTACTGGGCTATCACCTGGGGTGTACCAGATCCTCTGGCGGGTACCATCAATGTAAACGTAGGCCGCAGCTTAAAAGACAGACGCATAACTACAGTCTTTCCCGAAGGCGATATGGGCAAGCATGCCATAACACATTACAAGGTGTTACAGGACCTGCGCTATGTAGCGCTGGTAGAGTGCAAGCTGGAAACCGGAAGAACGCACCAGATACGTGCGCATATGAAATACATTGGCCACCCGCTGTTCAACGATGCCACTTACGGAGGCGACCAGGTGCTGAAGGGAACCTCCTTCTCAAAATACAAACAATTTGTAGAGAACTGCTTCGCCGTTATACCACGGCAGGCGCTACACGCCAAGACTCTGGGCTTCATACATCCCATAACCAAACAGCGACTGCAGTTCGACTCCGAAATTCCACCGGACTTCAAAGAAGTCATGGAGAAGTGGGAGAACTATGTACAGTATAACTGATTACAGGAGCACTGCTTAAAACGATGCGCTGAATCGCGGACTGTTTTTAAGTGCCTGACGAATTTCTTTCAAAGCATCGCGTTTGGTTTTGCGATGAGACGCGTCCTGTTTTGAAGACTGCAGAAGACCCTGGATATATTCCAGCACTTTCTCTGTTTGCGTCTGATCGAGCGCCTCGATCGATTCGAGGATCTCGTGTTTGTGATGTAATGCTTTCATTGTTGTGGTTGTTATTACAAATAACGGAAATAGAATGCCTGTGTTTCAGTCCGTTACAAGCTATTCACGGAAATACAACACAGAAGTAATATTCCGTATTAAACCGCATAAAATTCATTACTGCAGCGATGTCACCAAAAATTAAAAAACAATGCCATCATGCTGGCATAAAAAAGCCGTCCCGATTATTCGGGACGGCTCTGCTGTATGGAGACGTTATATCCTTAATTCTTCTTCTTCTTTAACAGGCCTTTGATGGCGTTCTTCGCGTCTTCAACCTGTTGTTGTTTGGAAGGCGTAGTGGTTTTTGTGGTATCTGTTTTAGTCTTGGTGGTATCTTTCTTGCCCAGTATACTACCCACGATCTTCTCGGCATCGGTTCCCTTCACGGCCTGCTGTATCGCTTTCGTGCCTTCTTCTTTCACGGCAGCCGTAGCAGCTTCCTTAACCTGCTGCTTCTGCTCGTCGGCTATCAGCTTCGGTTTCGGATCGGCAAAGTTACCGCCTACACCTATCGTCAATGGAATGGGCGCATTAGGATCGGTCTTGGCTCCTGAGTATTGCGACACCAGGCTATTGAACTGTGATCCTAATTTACCGGCAGGCACATTCATCTTTAGCGTATAGTCGAGCGAGCCGTCAACACCCGAGCTACCCGCAACGGTAGTTTTATACGACCCGAAATTAACATCGAACGGTTTCACGCTAAGACGGCCGTTCTTGATCTCGGCAGACATCAGCACGTCTTTCAACGTTACCTCGTTTGTATCGTTAAGCTTCGTGATCGATGTTATTCCCGAAAGCAGTTTCGAATCTTTCAGGGCAGCCTGTGCGATCTTGATAAGGCCGCTGCCGTTTACTGTGTTCAGATTCGGCATCATGTCCTTCTGCAGCTCTCCGTTAATGGAGAAATCTGTAGAGAAGTTACCGTTTACAAGTCCTGCTACCGGTGCATATGATTGTACGATTGACGAAGCGCTTGAGGCCTCCTTCATCGACACGTTCTCGATCTTCAGCGCGAGGTCGTACTTCGGATGATCAATGTCTTTTGTATTATAAGTACCATTAACACCGAATGAGCCACCCAGCATGTTGAACTTCAATCCGCTGAGGTTGGCAATGCCGTCGCGAATAATAATGTCACCAGTGGCATTCGTCATCGTGTAGTCCATCATCATTACTTTCTTCACGTTTGATTTCAGCACGAAATCTATATTCTGAGGAATAGGAATGACGCCGAGCGCGGCGGTGTCGGTCGTTGTTGTCGGCGTTTCGCTTTCGGTCATGAACTCGTTAAGGTCGAGCAGGTTCGAGTTGAAGTTCATCGTACCTTTTATGGTCTGGTTGCCGAACACGTAGCCGATGTAATTCAGGATAGAGCCGTTTACGTTGAAGTCGCTCTTGCCGATCGTTCCGTTTACGTTCTGCACATCGATCTTTTTAGGATCGAACGACATCGTTGCCTGTGACAGGGTAACCTGGGGCAAATCCGTAGTAATGTATTTAAAGTCTTTTAACGAAGCCGAGCCGCTGGTAGGCAGGCGGTCATACTTCTCAGCCTGCACATCAGAGTACTTTCCTTTCGTTTCTATATCGGCTTTGATCTTACCAGCCAGCGTCATGCCTTCCATAGGAAACACCTTGGTGATCTTTTCGAGATCTATGCCGCCTTTAGCTTTCAGATCCCAGGTATAATCGTCGAGGTTTTCCAGGATAAGATCTGCTGTGAACTTCTCGCCATCCATCAGCATCGAGAAATCTGTTACGTGGATAACCGTTTCCGCAAGTCTGCCGGATGTGTTCTTAATGTTCGAAGTGAAATGCAGATCGTCGAGAGGAAGAGGAAATTCTGAAGACTTCACATATCCATTTGCAAGCGACATGTCGGCATCGATTGCCGGTATTATTTTCTTCAGACTGTCGTAAACACCCTTTGCTTTCAGATTGATTGCATAGTTACCACGCATCGTAAGACCTTCCATCGGGAACATTTTGGCAAGCTCTGCCAGGTTAAGCTTAGCCGAAAGATTGGCATCGACGTCGGTAGGATACATTTTGGTAATCAGAGCACGTGCATCTACCGGGTTCGAGCCAAAGTCGAGGTGTAATTTTTTCAGATCTATGATGGTATTGTCTATAACACCGTCTTTGTTGTCCACCAACAGATCTACGTTGATGTTGTTAACCGCCGTAGGCAGGTCAGGATATTTGAACATCGCGTCTTTAACCACCAGGTTCAGGTTAAAGGCAGGCATCTGCTTTTCGCTATATGTACCTTTTACAAAACCCTTGAAGGCCAGGTCGCCCTTGGTTTCTATCTTTGAGAAGCTCTCTGTATAAATACCGGGAACCAGCGACAGAAGGCTCTTGAATGAGTTGTCAGGGCTCTGGAACGAGATATCCATACCGAAGTCGTTCTCGTTCATCTTGAACCAGCCGTCGAAGCTCATACCGAAGTCGTTAAGCTTAACGCTGTTTTCCTTGAATGTATACCTGGTGTATTCCTCGCTGATGGTTATCGTAGCATTGATCTCGGCATGCTTGTCGGTCAGATACTCCACACCGCCATACGCTGTGGTGATCGTATCGGCTGTGGTACGTGTGTCGAGATCGAACTCGCTTTGCGTAAAGTCGCCGCTTCCGGAGTGATTGAGGCCCTTTATCTCGAGAGAGTAGTCCATCGACCTATCGTCATAGGTAACGTCGGCGTCTACTATCTCCCAGTGGTCTATACCGAACGAGAACTCGCCCGACCCTTCGTCGGCAGTGGCCGTTGTCGTATCGGAAGAAGGGACCATGATATCATAGTTGGCTTTGCCATCTTTCAACACGCGTATATTGATGATGGGCTTTACAAGCGAAATACCCTGTACGCGAAGCTGGCTGCCGAACAATATGTCTTTCAGGTTTACATCAACCTGGAACTCCGTAGCTGCAAACAGGATCTCGCCGGCAAAAGGCGCACGGTTTATAACACCGAAGTCCTTCATCTGCGCGGTAACGTTGGGGAAGTTCTTGAAGAGCGTGAGGCTGAAATCGTCGGCTTCGAACTGAACGTCAGCATTGACAGATTTGGCCAGCTCTTTCTTTATAGCCGCGGCTATATCGTCTTTAAAGACGATCGGTATAATAAAGGCGGCGGCGAGGATAAGAACGATCAGTCCTCCTACAACAATAAGGGTCCATTTCAAGACTTTTTTCATATATACAGCTATAAATTAATAATTACTTGGTTCAACGAAATGAGTGCCAAAGTTAGTAAAGTCGCTTATTAAATTTTTGCAATCCGCGTGCGGAACTCACATGGGCTATGCCTACTCTCCGTCGGGACGGTCCGAGTAATCTATATAGATCGGCATCGACATGCGTACACAAACTATCCTGCCTTTGCGTTTCCCGGGTTTCCAGGGCGGCAGTAGCTCAAATTGGTGGATAAAGTCTTCCTGACACGTACCTTCTATACCCGAAACCTCTACCTGTGTGACCTTTCCCTGCGTATTTACTACCCACTTTACCGTTATTTTATCAGGCCGGCAAGGTCCGCCAAATTTAAACTCCTTGCGTATGTCGCGTAAAAGGTCCTGCTGCCCAGTCTTATATACCGGCATTTCGTCAGCCGTGCGAAACGTACTGTCGCATACTGCTGTCGTAGCCTGAGCCAGTAACACGCCCGGCCAGAGCGCTATAGCCACCAAAGAATTTACCAATATCCTCCTCATAATCAAAATAACTTTAGAAACCATTCCATCAGACGGGTTGTGCTGCGTGTATAAGGCGGGTAAAACATACTGATGGATGTAAATCCATTCCGCTGGTACAACACCGGTTTCTCATTAGAGAAAGCCAGGAAACCGTAATATCCGTGCGCCTTGCCGATACCACTCGCGCCTGCCCCACCAAAAGGAAGGTTATGATGCAAAAAATGTATGGCGCATTCGTTAACGCAAGCTCCACCCGAGCTGGTCTGGCTCAATATCTGCCCAGCCGCTTCCTGCTTCTGCGTAAACACATACAATGCCAATGGATTGGGTCGCTGCTGAATAAAACGTATGGCCTCGTCCAGTTTATTGTATACAACAACCGGAAGTACCGGACCGAATATCTCTTCCTCAAGCAAACGCACGTTCTGAGGAACATCCGTGAGCACAACGGGCTGGATAAAGCGCGACGATTCGTCCGAAGGTCCACCGAGCATAACATTAGCTCCCGCGGCAACAGCTTCGTCGATCAGCCCACTTACTCGCCGGAAGTGCCGGTCGTTAACGAGGCGACCATAGCTACCCGAAGACTGATAAGAACCATCCGTGGCAAATCTGGCCCTGATCTCATCGACCAGCGCCTTTATGAAGGCATTGCTCACCGAAGCATCTACCAGAACATAATCAGGAGCTATGCATGTCTGACCGGCATTAACAAACTTGGCTACCGCTATACGCTGTGCTGCGTCCTTAACGCGCGCGCTATGCGTTACAATGGCTGGCGACTTACCGCCGAGCTCCAGCGTAACAGAGGCCAGGTGATCTGCAGCTGCCCGCATAACATGTTTACCCACGGCTGGGCTGCCTGTAAAGAATATGTGATCGAAA
>Ga0247764_1000028_pt1 | contig 68022 bp, 53 predicted proteins | sample UWRJL051202B4_FD_179932 | JGI IMG/M metagenome (GOLD analysis project Ga0247764, IMG submission 179932) | Plant litter microbial communities from Arlington Agricultural Research Station in Wisconsin, United States - UWRJ-L051-202B-4 | ecosystem: Environmental > Terrestrial > Plant litter >... | reverse complement strand
TATATTAATAATTTTTATATTTTTATTTAATAATTTATTATTTTTTTTTTTTTTTTTTTTTTTGAATATATTTAACATGAAATATATTATTTAATTATTGGATTCCATTACGAAAAATTGTAATTAGGAAAGCTGTAATCAGGAAAAATTGTAATGTTGCAATAAGTAATTTATAAATTTATATAGACTATGAAATAAATTATTAAATGTGAAAAGTTAAATTGTAAAAAGCAACATATTTACATACAATATACAAATCTATATGTTAGTTTTAATTTTATGTAATTATAATTTTTTTTACATGAATATTTTAAATTACTTGGATACAAGTAAGCCGAGTCCTGTTATGTAATATTTAACTAAAAAAAAAAGATTTATTCAGGCTTTAAATTTAATAGTTATAATAAAATACTAATAGTTTTTATTATTTTTAGTTTCTGTTAATTACCCAAGCTTTTGCCTCACTTTCCATAAAGCTACCTAAAATCACCGGACTTCCCTATTATATTTTTCCATTTTTTTTTGAAAAAAAATTAAATTAATATAAATTACATTTTGTATCACAAGTTATAATAAACACATCGTTAAAAAGTATCATTCTCTAAAGATTCCTATAAGGTGGAAGAAACCTTATTATTGAGAAGATAAACCAAAACGTTAATACTAGTATTTTGACCTCCATTAGATGGAATTTTTCTACCGGCATCACCATATAATTTCTCAGCTAAAGCATATAATCTCCCTTTTACATCATTTTCGCAAATAAGATGGCTCATTTTTAGAGATCTTATCTTATCTTTCTGATTTGTAATCTTATGAATTAAACTTTTATATTTAGGATCCTCAAAATCTTGAGATGTAATGCATAAATTTGCATCATCTATAGAAACCTTTTTATTAAGAAGATCTAGAAAAAAGTTAATATTAACAGTTTCATTGCCGCCATACATCCTTTTACCAGCAGTATTATGCAATTCCTTAGCTAAAGCATATAATCCATCTGTTGCATCATTTTCGCAATAAAGATCGTTCATTTTTATAAATGAATTATGAGATGTATTACTGATACTTTTCTGAGTTGTAATCTTAAATATTAAAGTTTCATATTTAGGATCCGTAAAATCTTGAGGAGTAATATATAAATTTCTATCCATTAATGAAATATCATTATTGGTAACCGAACTTTGACTAACTGTACTTTGATTAACTGTACTTTGATTTACTGTGCTTTGATTTTCTATACTTTGATTTTCTGGATTATGGTAAAGGTTTTCTATTTGATCTATAAATTTCTCAGTACAAATATAAACTTCATCCATAGGAACATCCGGATTAGTATTATCACAAGCTTCAAAAATAGTTAGAAATAAATTTTCAACCTTCTCAGGTTGTTGACTTCCTAATAATTTAGTTGTAAAATTATCTGCTTCTTCCATAGGTAAAGAAGCTCTAAGTTCTATTAGTAATTCAAAAAAATAATCCCATTTTTTAGGGCCTCGAATCATCTCTTCATCAAAATCCACAACTCTATGATTAGGATTATCTCCCTTATTAACTATAATACTTGGATATTTTTGATAAATTTTTTGATCGATAGCGATATATCCATCGCTTAGTCCATCACTATCTTCAAAATTTTCCATCTCTCCACCACTCTCTTCGGAATTTTCCATATCTTCGCCCGTATCACCGTGTTGATAAACATTTGTTTCTGAAGAATAGTAAGGGCCAGTTACTGGGTTAGTCCCTTCATTAATATCTGGTACATAATCTTGATTAAAGAATGGATAGTAAAATGGATTGTTAGATTGAAAGTTATTAGCTGAAAACACATGAACTTTTTTAAAATCAAGAATAGACTTATTAACAACGCTATTAAACTTAGCTAAATAAGAATCATTTGATAACTTATTAAGATATTTCTTTAAAAAATCATTTGGTAAAATATCTTTATTCATTCCATTCATAATTTTTATGTCTATTGGTTTAGGATCCTTAGAACAAATGGTTAACTCTACCGTTGCATTATCAAATAATAATTTTAAGCTTATGTCATTAGTGTGTAAATTTCTAATAAGTTGTACTACTTTATCTTTACCAATTTTTCCAATAAGATCATCGATAGACCCACCTAATGGTAAAATAAATGCTTTAGGGTGATTTTTTATGGCATTCAAAGACCACCCATTTTCAATAGAAAAACATGATATAATACGTAGTTTCTTTCATAATTCATTATGTTTTTGCTTATCAATATTAAATACTTCACGAGGAGTTAAAACTTTAGAAGGTTTATAAGGAGGTATAAATCTTTTTCTGTTAAACTCTGATTCCTCTGTAAATAACTTGTCTTGTAATAAGTTATCACAAGATAAGTTATCTTGTGATAACTTATCTGCTAATATAATTAAGTTTCTTCCTGGCTTAAATTTAAAGTTAAATGTGTTTTCAATAGCTATTATTATACTTCCTGCTAATCTGATTAATCCTATAAATCATGAAGAATTAGCCTTATGAATGAACTCTAGATATTTATTTTTCATAAAGAATACATCCTTTATGTATTTAGAAATTGTATTATTCAATATATCAATCATAGGAATAGCATAAAAGAAATAAATAAATGACATAGGCACCATAAATAGAGGCATAAAAACACTCATAGATATAGTAGAGTATCAATAAATAGTACTTCTTGAAATAAATAATAAGATAAAGCTAATAAGAATTTTAATAAAGATAATTCTACTCATTAAACTGATATATAATAAGGAAGAACTAGCCCTAATTATTACAATACCTGATATGCTACAAATAAAATTCACTAAGAATAGGAAAACTAAAAAACCACCTATTCAAAATAAGGGATTACATCTAAATATTAGATATATTCTACATATTTTATCTAATAAAGACTGGTTTTCTTTTTGATTTTCTTTTTTTTTATTAAATAAAGTATAATAACCAAATATATTATTTCCGACAAGCATAGCCATTCCTAAGAGAATAAAAAATATATGTATTTCAGAAATTTCATTCGAATTAGCCAAGAAAGAATCTCTGCTAACAACATCTTTTAGTAGATCATGGATAGTTCCATAAACTAAAGCCATATTAGAATTATTAACAACATAACTATTCCCATTACTATTAATTATTTCTGGAATTATATAACCTATTAACAATACTAATAAGCATATAATTGTTATACTATTAACAATGTTAAATTTTAGGTAATTTATAAATCCTATTATGAATAGAATACTGATTATTGGCGTTACCCTTTTATATATCCTTGTTTTTTTAAGGGGCTTACCTGCAGTCAACAGTAAACTTAATAACAAAACAGATATTACACTATAGCTAAAAATTATTGTAGCATGAATAATTAAAATATTATTATAAAACGGCTTATCTATGATAAACTGCACTGGAAGATCCGACACTAAGATAAGAATAGATAGCATAGTAGTCATAAAAACTACAAATACCGTATATATTAAGTATACAATACCTATGTTTTTAGTATGATTAGAGTATAGCGAGTCTTTGAATTTTTTATTTAGATTAATACTATTAGTATGACTATTATTATTTAATAATTTATCATCAGAGTTTTTTTTTTTTTTATTGAATATATTTAACATGAAATATATTATTTAATTATTGGATTCCATTACGAAAAATTGTAATTAGAAAGCTGTAATCAGGAAAAATTGTAATGTTGCAATAAGTAATTTATAAATTTATATAGACTATTAAATAAATTATTAAATGTAAAAAGTTAAATTGTAAAACTAACCTATTTTTTTTGGTAAACACCCTTGCCTTTAATCAAATATTAATTTTATCTTATCCCACTGATTGCTGTACAAATATAAGACAGTAATTAATTAAAGATTACAATCCCACAAGAATAGGCATGAGCTAATTTATTTTTTGGGCTTTAAATTTCATCTTCTCCCAAATTGCTGTACAAATATAATAACTATTCTGGCAGGCAAAAGCCAATGAAGCCAGGCCAAAACCAGGCCAAAGCCAGGCCAAAACCATTTACTATAATTAGAATGCAATTTCCCTTAAAAGGGGATCTGTTATACTATTTTTTTTTTTTTATTTTTCATAACAAGTAACTGTAATCTAACAGTTTTTTTTTATTTAGATCAATTCATTGAATTTATAGAAACAATTGCAAATATTAGTTTCTAGGGCGTTTAGAAGGTCTGGATTCTTCTTCAGATGAAGAAGAATCTTCACTGCTATAATCTTCACTGTAATTCTCTTCAGATGAAGGTATATCTAGCTCATTTTTTAAGTTTTCGGCATATTTACTATATTCCTCAACGAGACTTCTAAGTCTAATTGATTCATTTAGTAAATATTCTTTTTGTCTTTCATCCATATCATCTTTGTTTATCGCTTCTATGATATCATTGAATTCACGTATCGTATTAATACGGTACATTTTAGCCATATCGTATTCCTTTAATTTAGAATCTACATCTTCCATAGTTTTTTCTGGAGCAAATTCTGTAGGTTTTTTAGATGATTCTCCACCTTGTTTAGATGATTCTCCACCTTGTTTAGATGATTCTCCACCTTGTTTAGATGATTCTCCACCTTGTTTAGATGATTCTCCACCTTGTTTAGATGATTCTCCACGTTCAGGTCCTTCTTCAATATCTTTCAAAGACTCCAATCTAGCTTTTTCAAGGTCAGCTTCAAAACGATCATTGTCAGCTTCAAAACGATCATTATCATAATCAATTTTACCTCATTGTTCAGGAGTGGTAGCTCTCGCCTTACCCTTACCTTTACCTGATCTTCCGCCGTCGGGATCATCTCCATTAGGATTAGGATCATCTCCACTAGGATCAAACCCATCTCCACTAGGATCAAACCCATCTCCACTAGGATTAGAGTCATCTCCACTAGGGTTAGAGTCATCTCCACTAGGATTAGAGTAATCATCAGGATCGACACCCTCAATTAAAAAACTAATAAATTCTTTACTGCTCATGTAACCAGGAGAGAAAACCCTCTAAAGATACAGATTCTACAACGATAGGCATAGAACTATGTAATATACCACAAATCTCTGAACATTGCAAATTACTCTTCTAAACCAGGGTCTTATCAAAACCAAAGTAGAGTATTTCTCCCTAAATATAAATAAATTTTATTTATATCCATTTAACAGAGAACATAAAATTATATAATACTTTTAGAGGTTCTCCTGCACTCTTTTGAGTGGGGTCTGACTATATCTTAAGCTTGCGCCAACCAACATTTAGTCGATGAACTGCACACCCCTTTTTTTTTCAAACCAAAAATTGGTGCTTGGCTGCGGATTACCCATTGAATTATCAAATCTTGATTTTACCTTACCGCGAGTCATTACCTGCGCCACAAGATGTGTTACCACTCTTGTTTGGTTAAGATTGCTTTAGGGAGTTCCCGTCGATTTTGATGGTTTATAACCAGAGGTTCACTCTGATTTTGGCCAGATTTATAATAAGAACTATTTTTATTAGCCTTATTTTACTACAAGAACACTTTATTGTCGATAAGAATTTTATTTTATTACCCAACGCCTAGTTTACGATTGGAACTTTGCTCCTTAATGATACAAGCATCTGAAGGAGCTAGATACCGAAATTAGCTTAACTAATTAGTTATCCTCTGCATAATTTGATTATATAATAGATTACTATTGAACATATTTAAATGTAAATCCTTTATAAACTCCTCCCTTTTTAAGATAAATATAAAGCATTTTTCGGTCCAATTTAATACCTTGGGTCTCAAAATATTTAATTGTATCCGTTATACTTAAAAAGGATTCCTCCTTATAATCAGATATAGATTTAACAATAAGGGGCTTATTTTTTTTATTTACTTGCTTAATAGTTTCTGAAGATATCCTATTTTTTTTGTACTCTTCAATATATAAACCTATTTTTTCTTTTTCTCCTAGACATCTTTCATTATTAACCAGGTAATGTTGATCTAAATATTTACAAGAAAAATTATGGAAGACCTTGCCTTGTTTTATATATTTAGATAAAGTATCCCTTTTAATATTTAGACCTATAGAATGTAAATAGGCAATACAAGATGTTAAAGAATTAAATTCTAGTTTATTGTTTGAATTTGATAATTTAGCTAGATTTACAAACGTATTACCTTCTTTAATTTCAAGTATAACTGGTATACTTCTTCGAGTACCTAATTCATAGCTAAAACGACGTTCTTTGTCCATTATATTTTTTAATTCCTTAACTTCTATACTACTAGGTATAGCATAAGACACAGGAAAACTTAATAAAATAAAACGATTAAGATAAGGAATATTAGTGTCTAAAAATTTAACACAAGAAGATTGATGTATACCTAAGGCTCTTTTTAAACTGATTTGTGATTGAGCATTATAGTAAAGTATTGTACAATCTAAATTATAAACATATATAGACTTACCCTTGGAAGGTCCAAAATTTACAACTCTTAATGTATTTAAGTCATAATGTTTATTTAAAAGCATATACTGTTCTAGGAGTAAAGCATCTTGCGGTTTAAATAAATTATTATCCAATTTAAAAATTTCAAGTTTGAAGGAACTAAGACCTTCCTTGTATAGAATAGGAAGAAATTTACCTCTTAAAGGAAAATCTCCTTTAAAATAATATTCCATACGACGTCTAAGCAAATTAGATGAACCAATATACATAGATTTAGAGGCTTTATGTTCAAAAATATATACTCCTGCAAAACCTTTATGTTTTGATTTACCTACCAAGTTATGAAAATTCTTTAAATTATCATTAGTTATAGGTAAATCGAATTTTATACCTTTAACTTTAGATAATTCCTTTAGTTTGTTAGCACTAATAGAAACTTTCTGATTATAAAGTAATTTATTAATAACTAAATGTGTTGTTACATTTCCGCTATTAATATGATCTAAGGCTAATTTTTCCACAAAGCCCCTATTCAAGTCAAGAGGCTGGGTTTTAGACTCAAAGGCTTTTGGTTTAATGTCTAGCTCTGCAGAGTTAACATTATTAGTCGAATTTCATCTAATCTGTTTACCACAGGTGTTTAAAACAGAAACGAATTTAGGGGGCATATTGCCACCAAAAGTGGATCTAGCTAAATTAGGCATAATAATTCCACGCGTAGCGTGTAATAAACAACTATTAGAATAACCTATTTTTCTTCTAATTACGTAAGGAATTATTATAAAAATAAAACTTTTATGACAATAAACATGTTCGAGTAAATTATTCCAACCATAAAATGTACCTAATCTATTAATTAGGACAGAAAATTGATTCAATCTCAAATCTACCCTTTTGCCCTATATACTTATAGGGGCGAGTTAGGGTACTTCTCCCTAAATAAAGCTAAGCTAATAACCTAACATTATCCATTTAACAGATAACTTCTATCTACATACTTAGAGGAAAAAGCGCAAGGCTAGATCCTCATTAATTCGTAAAATGATGATTATAATGACGATGGACCCTTACCAGTAATAGTCCCTGTAAATTCATTTTGGTAATGAAACTCATAACGACCTTTATATAACTTAGTAGGGTTCATATAATTTTTAACATACGCTGTATTCGTCAGAGACTTTCTACCTAAATACTTTGACAAATCGGAGACTGTATTAAAAACTAAAGCACTTTGATTTAATACATCTACTAAAACAATAGATCTAGACAACCTAGATTTTTTTCGCCCACTAGGTCGAGCAGCTATTCGTCCTACTACATCCGATTTCCAATCAGGGTTCATGACAAAATAAACAGGTGTTTTATCTTGCCCCACTACTACTGGTCGTTCTAGGTTAATATATCTACTAATATACCTGCTATCCGATTTACCATCCAGACTCTTGGCAGCTTTACTTGGATTATCGTAAACACCAAAAAGAGACTTTTTGTCTAGTAAAAGAGCAAAAAGTTTACCTTTTGCCAAAGCATATATATCAACTCCTGTTATAGCCATCACTCCATCCGTAGTAGTGTAACTAGGGGAATCTTCTGATAAAGGCTTCGAAGGATCTATTAAGTAAACATCCATCTCTAAAACAGGGCTATATATTGTGAAATTTTTCAAGTTAATGTATCTATCTAGAGTAGTTTTAGGAATTCCTAATGAAACAGCCGCTCTGTTCTTTGATGAAAATTTCATTAAAAATTCGGTATTATCTCCCACTCTTACTTCTATAGGTTTAGAACTATCATACGTCAGATAAGCACTTTTTTCCATATTACTAAAAGGAAATACAACAGTATAGTTACTATTTAATTCGGGTCTAGAACGAGTCAACCAAAATTGTTCGTATAATCTAACCTCAAATTGTGTGATTGATCGTAACATAAACAAGGATTCTAAGCTTAATTCATGTTCGGGGTTTTGCTTAGTAAAGTTGTTTATATAGTTATTAGTAATTATAAGAGGTCTTCAAATAAAATTATGCCATCCGTGTTTTCGAACTGAAATGTATAAAGAAGTAGAACCACCACTTTCAGGTCTGCTACTTCTAACCTTATGCGTCTTATAACGAGTATATAAACAAATAGCCGATCCTATATAGTAATCACCTGTCTTTAAACACAAAAAAATATAGCAACCTGACTTTCCTGTATACAAACTAGGATGCCCTAACTTATCCGGACCATCTACCACATATTCTACAAAATCTCTTTGAGTTATTTTCTTAGTAAATTTATCTAACGATATTAAATGTAAACAATTATTTTGTATAAATAGTTTTACAACAGGATCGGTATGACCGTTATACATTCTTAATAATATTTGAGAACATTTTTTGATATTAGGGTGGCGTTGACTAGTTGTGAACAAGTGAAAAGAATCCAAAAGACTATCCAAATTTGACCGTTGTTTAAGTGACGATGAAGATGTAAACTCCCGTGCCCGTGAAAAACAAGGCGAAAGGCTAACTGCTCTTTTTGCTAAAAAAAAATCTTTTCTCTTAGGATAAACCTTACGGGCGCCGGTGAAAAAGTCGGTTACCGGTAGGCGCTCCTTTAATATCAAATATACCCTTTTGCCCTATATATTTATAGGGACGAGTTAGGATACCTTACCCCTAAATAAAGAGTGCTAATAAAGAGAGCACAAATTATCCAATTAACGGGTAATCAACTATACTTTTTAGAAGTCTTACCTCAGGTTTATTTTTTTTTCGCTTGAAAGCTAAAGATAGCTAGATAGTCTATAATATATATCTTTTATAAACGAATTTTAAAGCCCCGCACAGGGTAAGCTTAGATATGATAGAAATTACCCTGTATCCTTTCGGATAGGGTTTGACTATATCTTAAATTAATTAGCATATATTTAGTATATAATGCTAAAAATCAACCGACGTTTAGTCGATGAACTGCCCACCTTGGCTAGGGTAAGGTGGTTGGCTGCGGATTACCTATTTCCTTACGTGCATCTATTTCGATGTTACCGTACCTCAATTCATTACGTGAGCCATAAAATGTGTTACCACTCTTACTTGGTTGAAATAGCTTTAAGGCTTTCCCGCAATTTGACGGTTTAGTGTGGGGTCTCCCACAGCCAGGCATATTTATATTATGGGGTTCTCAATCCCAGATCTACCTGGGTCGTTCTACAACTTATGCCTAATAATAGGTCAGGCCGTTGTAGTAACTTTAATCTAGAGTTATTTTATAAATAGTTAATACTATTTAGTATATTTAGTTCTAGAACCGGTTATCCCGGCGACTAGAGTACACCTTACAACACTAAAGTCTGTGTTGAAGAACCGTCTACTCGTTGCTCTTTTACAGTAATTACTGATTTAGATCCGCGATCGCCCATTTCTGTTACCATCATCTTTAGTGATCTTACCTTATCCTGAGTCATTAATCAGGCCAGTAATAAGTTTCCTTAATTACCTTGGTTACTAAAGGTTTAGGGCTTCCCCGGAGTTTGGCTCTTTAGCACATATAATGAATAGCCTACAAACATTATTTTTTTATGCATCACATTTTATACCTAAGGCAGGTATAGCAAATGAATGAATAACATCTGCTGCAGTAAGAATAAATCTAGTGTGTGTGATTTCAGGAAGTATAACTCGATTATCAACTTCTAGCATTCTTAAAGCTCCTTTTTCTAAATCAGATTCTGGAACTAAATAAGAATCAAACTCTACAAAATCTCCATCACTATTTAGGAAATCTGGATATTCGTAGCTTCAATATCATTGATGTAAATTTATTATATTTTTGTAGATATACCGAAAAACTTATGAAATTAAGGTGTTTGCATACTATAATAAGGGTAAAACAGTTTTCTGTATGTTACTTGGTTGGCGTCGTTACATATAAACTTTGTTCTGTATTAATTACTAGTGAATTCTTTCTATAAAGACAAATAAAACCAATACTATAAACCTAATTTATACAACATTTTAGGGTGCATATAAGGTAGAACCAACTCCCTTAATTTAGGTATAGAAGCTACTTTTACGTAAATAGAATACTTATCTTTAGGAGTATTTCCTCCTTTTTTAGATAAGAGTTGTACAGTACAGTTTAAACCAAATTTAGTTTCAAACATACTTTTAAGTAATTCAACTTCTTCCCTAGTGAAATTATTGGTAGCTATTCTAACACTTTTAGATCCTCCCACTCAACACCCGTCATCCATAATAAGAAAGGCAAGAGACATAGGTGTTAAATAATTAATAAGTTCAGGTTTAATAGTTTTTATACCATCAACATATAACAAATTATAAAGTCAATTTAAACTACTAAATGTATATAAACTAAATTCATAGCCATAATGAATTTTTTTTGCATTTAAAGAATTAATAAGAATGGTTTTGTATTGTTTAGGACCAGCATCAGTACAATAACCTCTTATTCAAAAAAAATTATATAAAAAGAATAAATAGTCTTTATGACGACCACTTTGTTTAAAACGAAACCTTGTACCAATTACTTTAGCTTTACTTATTCTAGCATGACCATCACCGAGAAGACAACCCACTAAAACACTTATAACGTCAAGATTATGAGGACCTATTCTATTTTGAGTAAAAGTCTTAATATGAAAGTGTCGGCTATAAATATTATATTTAGTCACGATTTGTCTAGAAAACAGGGCTAGAAAAGTTCTAGCTCTCAAAGATAAATTTGCATTATGCATACCTATTAATAAAAATAATAATAGATTCCGACTGTACATTAAGCATTAAATAAATTAACACCCACAAGTGGCCCAGTCTGTTGCAATAAATAAAATTTACTGATAGTCTTGTGTTTTTAGCTATTACCCCTTCTACTAAAAACAGATTAACTATTTTCACTTGTGTCGCCGAACAAAAAAAAATGGGTTTTTTTTGGTTTTATTAGATTCCAGACGGCTCACTTCTGAAAATTCAAGAGCCTTTTCTTTTAGAGAATCTAGCTAGAATCTTATAATTTAATTAATAACAAAATCGCTTTCGTTGTAATTCACGACTACCATATATTAAACTAACTAAATTTTTATAGTATACGGTTTAGGGCCACCGTGACCCTCTGCTAATACAGATAAGGATGGATCTGTAACTTCATCCATAAGATAAAGTAGTTTAAATGAAGGGAAAGCTATTAATACCAAGATTAGTGCTGGGGTGATGGTTCAGATTAATTCGATAAGTGTACCGTGGTTAAGATATTTATTACTAATAGCATATTTAGTATAATTAAAATATTTTATAATAGATGCTTGTATTCAAGCCACACTAAATAATATAGCCACTAAGTAAAACATAATATCATCATGTAATTCCACTAGAGCTTCCATTTGTGGACTAGCACTATCTTGGAAGTAAAGTCCTCAAGCTCTAGGTGCATCACAATTAATAAAGTCAATATATAAAGAATAATAAATTACTAAGGATACTACCAATATTAAAAATATAAAGACAGAATTAACAATATTTTTGTATGATCTGTAGTAAACTGATAAAAAATATCTAATATTATCATTAAATATAATTTTTATTAGAAAAGTTAATAAAGCAAGTATAGGTGCAATACGTCCAGTACTAAATACAAAAGGTAACATATCAAATATTAAGTGAGCTGTATCTTCAGAGTCATCTATATTTTCTACTGATACATTGTTTGCTTCTTCAATAAGTTTTTTTGCAGCATAAGCGGATTCCTGAACTCTGAACTCCAAATCATCTGCTTCACTATCAGATAATACTCCTCTTGTTTTATTATCTTCAATCTCTTGAAGTAATTTTTCTTCATGTTTTTCTATTTCTTTAATGTGACTATCCGCACAATCTCTAATAGTTTTAGGATCATTCTTTCCTTCTTTAGCTAAATCTTCACTATTTGGAGATAAATCCGCATCACTTTCAAAATACTCTATTTTTTTTTCTAGATCACTTTTAGAAGGTAAACTAGAACTCTGTAAAGGTAAGCTAGTAAATGCGTGTGGTTTAGGTGGGTTATGTAAAGCTCATTCTAAACCAGGAGAACATCTATCTTTAAGTATACGGTAATAATCACTAAATAGTTGAGGAACTGCTCAAATGTACCCATAAATAGCTTTACCTTTTACAAGTTGTAAATACACTATTTGTAAGAATAGTGCAGTAGCAGCTACAGATATAACTGAACCAATACTACTAATAAAGTTTCAACCTGTAAAAGCATCAGGGTAATCACTTACCCGACGTGGCATTCCTTGTAGCAAATTTGTTATATCTTGCTAAGAACAATTTTATTTTAATTTTGAATAAAAGTATTTATTCTTGTATATTTTATCTGTATCTAAGTACTTTTTAATAGTTTCAGCTGCTATATGTAAATCCTTTACAGCAAACTTAATACTATCATAAAGTATAATAAATTCTTTGTTACTGTCATAAACATATACCTTTTTGCTCATTTTGTCTAATGTTTCTTTACTTTTAGGTTTACCAAACATAGGATTATTAGGACCCGTTCTATCTTTATACATATGTTCAATAAACTCCTTAGATTTTTCCTTATTAAACATAGGATTTAATTTACCCACTTTAGATTTACTCATTTTTTCTAAAGTGGCAGCAGAGTGAACTTTAGATCAAAATGGGTTTAATTCACCTGAAAACAATGCACTAAGTTTTTTCTTAGTTTCATCAGGCAAAGGTTTACCTTTACGGAACTCGGATATAAGTCTTTTAGATTCTTCTGAATGTTTGAAACCCATACTTGACCCTGCTATAGGGTTTAAGTTATATACAGGTTTATATAAATCAATATATTCTTGTTCTTTACTAAGAATATCTTTTTTTATTGATGAACTAGTATTACTTAAAATATCTAAAATAACAACAGAAAAACTACCATGTCCATATTTCAATATAGAATTAGAAATATATCGCCCATCACACAAACGAGAAGGGAAATAATAGGTAGCAAGTCTTTTACTTAAATCCATACCGCTACCGATATATCTTTTACCATTTATATTATTATGTATAAGGTAAATACCACTTTTATTTCTATATTCATTTAAAAGAGTATTTTTATCTTTTGAAAAATTATATATAGGGGAGGCAGTAGAATAATTTAAATTAGACAAATTTAACAGATATTTTTCACTAAGTTTATGTTTATGCTCAATAGTTATTAAATTATTATTGTTTATTGATTTCTGAATAAAATCGTCTTGATCAGGATCTTGTTCAGGTCCAGAGTTAGGATCTTGTTCAGGTCCAGAGTTAGGATCTTGTTCAGGTCCAGAGTTAGGATCTTGTTCAGGTCCAGAGTTAGGATCTTGTTCAGGTCCAGAGTTAGGATCTTGTTCAGGTTCAGGATAACTGTTTACTTCTGAACTATCAAGTTGTTTAGAATTTCTTTTAGAATCTTCTTTACCATTTATTAATAAATTATAATAAAGTAAATAGCTAAATATACAAGTAGCAAGATATAATTAAGCATATTACTATGCTTATCGGACTATTTCTTCAACTTTTAAGTTGCAACACGTATAGTCTCTGAAGATCCCTACATCTCATCTTATCAATATCTGAAAAAGACGTATCTTAAAGCAAATATATAATAAGAATCACTAATTGGTTTCCTGCTAATTGTCTATTTATAGTGCCAACTACCTAATAGATTTTCTAGCATACAGTGTTGTGCAAATTGTTATATTTCTATAATAAAGGGCCTACTTGACCTAAGAAATGTTGAGGAAAAAAAGTTAAATTAACCCCTGCGAATAACACTCAGAAATGAGCTTTAGAATATAATAAATTATAATCTAATCCAAGAATTTTAGGAATTCAGAAATATCATCCACTAAATAAGGCAAAAACAGCTCCCATACTTAATACGTAGTGAAAATGAGCAACTACGTAATAGGTATCGTGGAATGCGATATCAAGTGAGGCATTAGCTAAAACAACTCCTGATACGAGAAAAAAAAAATTCATTAATCCATTAATCTTTCATAACTAAAGATATACCCGTTATAGACACCACCTATCTTAGCATAATTTTTTTATGCGGGGCTTCGAGGGGAAGGTAGTGATTTAAAAACATATTTATTTTTATAAGGCTTTTCTGAATTAAGCTTAATTTTTCTAGCTATAGTACTCTTGGGTATATCAAGAGCCGAGGCCGCCTTACTTATAGAGTCATACTCAGTTACTAGATTACAAGTTAGGTCTGTAACCTCAACTTTAAAACCAGCTCTGGGTACTCAATCTCTATTCTCCTGAGCGGATTTCATTTTGGCAAGAGTTTCCTCTGAGACTTTCACACCCTTACGCTTTAAGAAGGCATTAACCATCTTCTCCCTAACTTCTTCGGAGGCTAAAACATTCTTAATCTTATTTTTAGTTGCTTCTGAGTGTGTTCGACCCATCATTTTAGCAATGGTTTCAATAGTATGTTTACGGCCTATCTTTTTCATACGTATCTTTTCGATCGCCTCAGAAGAATGCACAAAACCTATAGCTGAACCCGCAAACTTTAAAATGTTATACTCCGGTTTAAAGGTATCCATGTAATATTGTTCTCTCATGATTACATCTTTTCTATCACAATATTCCAAGATATCTAATTTAAATCTTGAATAACCATACTTTAAAATGGCTTTATGAATAAGACTATTTTGTCTAAACTTGGTTAATAAATTTAAATTGTAATATAGTGCAAGTCTTCTAGATAAACTTACAGAACTTCCGATATAAGACTTACCATTTGTTAAATTAGTTCAACGATACACACCTGATTTACCTTTATTATCTTTGATTATAGACAATTTATCCGTGTCAGCATTTAGATAAGTAAGTACAGGAGAAGCTGCGAATAAATTTAGATCATCCAAATTAAACCCATATAAATATGATAAATTTACACTCATTAGTGTGTGTTGAACTTCTACCAATGTTCATGTACCTGATACAATAAGAAAAAATTCAAAAAAGATATTTAAAGGAGCTTTTTTATTTTTCTCGTTAACCCTGGGCAGCCAAGCGGTTAAATAAGAGGTGTTAATAAGTAATACCCTATTAATTCAGGTCTTATTAAAAGTTAATTGATTAATGAATATATTTTTTTTGGACTATATCTTCTCGAGGTAAATACCCCGAGGACTACGTATAGTCTCTGAGGATCCCCACTAAATTATTTGGTAATATTGTGGGTTTCCTGCTGATGGTTAAAAATCAGACTTTATCACTGAGATTTAGCCTGCGCCAATCTCGAGTAGAATAATTGTAATAACTTCCCAGCATATAGTAGTCTTTTTATTTCTCTACTTCCAGATTATTAAGATACGAGATAAAAAAAAAAATATATCTACTGCACGCTTCGTAGCACAGAGTTAAAAATAATTACCATCCACCCAACCCATCATAATTAGATTTTTGGTTATTATTTCTCATTAACGACAGAAAGGGTCGTCGGCTTATATAAAAAGTTTCTCTACCAGTTAAAAGCATAGGTTCAACATATTCTAAAATTAAAAGAGAGAAGTTTGAATGATCGTATTTAAGTAAGGCTCTGGTAATAGGCATATTAAAATTTTGTTTGCTTTTTAAAAAAGCCTTATTAAGATAATTTCTCATTCTAGAAGCTAAATTAATATAACTTACTACGTAAACATGTCCATTTACCTTGTTTATTAAACAGTAAACACCTGATTTATCTCTTTGTTCTTTTAGTATATTAACTCTATCTTCCTTAAAACTATCATAAACTTTTACAACCTTTAAATCTTGGATATTATCTTGGTTATAAGACTGCTTATCACCAAAATTAGAATAAGATCGAGTTATGATAGCGTTTCCTAGCGGCACTCTAGTAAATTGGCTATACCGAGAATTCAGAATTAATGAATTTTTTCTTACTTGGACTATCTCTTCCCGGAGTAAAAATCGGGGACTGCGTATAGTCTCTGAGGATCCCGCTATATTTTTATTAAATATAATTAGGTTTCCTGCTGATGGTTCAAAATTAGGCTTTATAACTGAGATTAAATAAAACTCTAGTAGCATAATTGTCAGAAGTTCTCAGCATATAGTAGTCAAATCTAAGAATCCATCTTCCACCCTTTTTATAAGGGTGGAAGATGGACGTAAATAGAGGGAGAGCTATCAGGTTGTTATTTAACCCTCCTATAGTAAACATAAATACAAAACCTAATGCAAATAATAAGGATGGTATTAAGTTTAAAGAACCTCCGTAACAGGTTGCTAACCAAGAAAATATCTTAATACCAGTGGGTACAGCAATAATTAAAGTTGCGGCCGTGAAATAGGCTCGTGTGTCTACATCAAGCCCTACAGTGTACATGTGCAAACTTAGATAGATATAATTTTTATATCTAGATGTTTTTTGAATGTTCTGACCATTTAGATATAATTTTCGATTAATCTATTTAATTATATCAATCCCTTTACATCAATCCATTATAACTAGAAGATTACTAAGTTCCGACTGTACATTCGCGAGCGTTTCAGCTCTACGTAGGTGAACCAGTCTGTAGCGGTGCTCCAAGTCACCGTCGGTCTTCAACTAAGGGCATTGTTAACCGTTTTCACCATGTCCAGTTATTATTTAAAACATACTTATTAATATGAAATGTATCATGTTTCTCTGGAAAGTTGCCATGAAAAATAATAACTAAGTGGGATTTTAAACCCACTGCACCAAATCAGAAGATTAATGCAAATTTTTGATATATCTAATCATTATCTTTATTAATTAATATACTTAATCCTCTTAAATTTTCCATGTTTGAAGGTATTTTGTGTTCTTTGTTTAAAACACAATTATAGATTACTTTTCATTTTGTAAATGCAAATTGTTTTTTTGTTCTTAACGTATAAAGATTGAAATATTCAATAATTAAAGCTAATTTACTGATATTAGTTATAGCAAACCTACAATTATTGTTTTTACGTGTATAAATTGAACCTGAACCTAATATAATTTTTAATTGATTAAATAAAGGTAATCCGTCTTTTTGATCTACAATAAATCTTAAACTAATACCTTTATTATTTTTAGGTATATAAACATTAAAACAACCCTCAGCATCTGTAAAACCTGAAAATCAACTATTTTTAAGCGATAATTTAACAAGTTTAGTAACTACTAGTAATTTCTCTTTATTGTTATTTTTACTATTTCATAGCACAGATCATTCTACTAATTGCTCGTTTTTATTTTTAAGATGAATATTACCATTGAATAAATGGAATAATAAAAGAATACTTGATTGATCTCTAACTATAAATCTAGAAAAATCCTCAAATTCTTTTACATAACCAAACTTTAATATATCTTTTATTTCATATAATATTTTCGATTCTTTTTGCGTTAATACAAACACAGGTATATTTTCATTAATACCTAAATACCCATCTCCTTCGGCGAAACCTATAAATCATCCTAATCAATTAGGATCAAGTGTAGTATTATATTTTTCATAATAAAGTTTATTAAATTTAACAAAAGATAAATCAGAGATATTATTTCCATCGAATGCTTTTTTAGCGGCGATACCCATCATTGTTTGCATTGATAGATAATAGGGTTTCCCACTGTAAAAGAAAACCCATCAGGGTGTTAGCAGATATTCCTCATATCTACCCGCTTAGCTATATAACTATGCGCTCCTTTCACAAGGAGAATCGGACTATATCTTCATCTTTTAATTAATAACACTAAGGATGCGCAGATCCTGTTTTTTTTGTCATACCATTATCAATATTAATCTGTTTCTGTCATGCTCTTACTTGGGCTAATCCTTCTTCAGTGAGATGTAATTTATTAGAAACGAGATTATGAATAGTTAATCACTTCTCAAAAGATTGAGCCTTCTTAGTAAGTAATGGAAATACTTTAAAGTAAGATATTACATCATTCATTGTTTTAAAGCCTGTAGCTGTGTAACGATAAACACCGTCCGTTTTGGATCTAAGAGTTACTTTACCAAATCCAAAAAGGTTTCGTATGATCAGAAGGATAGTACTATCCTTCTGATCAAGTATATAACGCATTTTTATAACATGACCTATTGCATATCTTGCATTGGATGTTATGGATACATTAAAACATCCTTCAGCGTCGGTGAAACCAGATAATCAAGCATCTTGTAATGTAACTGAAACAGCAGTATTAATCAATATAATTGTATTTGACCCAAAACGATTGTTTAAAGCTTGAACTCAAAAAGATAATTGTTGTATTCTGTGTGTAAGTGCCAAATTACCGTTAAATAAAAAGGCTAGAAGAAGAATATGTGAGGGATTATCTACAATTAATCTGTAGAAGTCATTTTTGTTCCCACTTTTCCCTTGTGGAAAATGCTTAACAGCACCTATTCCTAACTTTTTCTGAATGTAGAAAAGGATAGCACTTTCCTTTTGAGTAAGAACAAAACGTACTCTTGTACCATTCGCATAAGTTTGAATGGCACCATCCCCTTCTATAAACCCAATAAATCAAGTTAATCAGTTATTGGATAGATGTTGCGTGTCATTTACAAATAGTGTATTATAATACTGACGAAATGCTGAAAAATTAAAAGATGTTTCGCGTATAGCCTCTGAAGCACTCTGTGTTTTACTCTCTGATGAGCACAGGGACAGATTGCCGGCTGATTGGGCATAGCTAATCGAATTTTCACCATTCAAGGTACCAATTAGCACTAAGCAGTTCCAGCTTACAGCGAAATAAAAAATATAAGTCCTCATATCACTAAGAGGCGAAGCCAAAACTCAACTTCAAACTACAAATCCTAAAATTCCAATAGAACACATGGCATAGACCATACCAAGATACTTTTCAAATAAACGAAAATGGACCATCTCTTTATCAACTAAATAATATAAAAACACTCTATTGCTAATAAATTTATACATTAAACTTTGCCAGATACTATCTTATCTCACTTAATCATAAAATTTTTTCAACTTTTACCTAATACTGAATTAGGTGTTGCATTATGAGCATGAAGTACTCTAAGTTCATAAAATTTATTAACCATGTGTAATCTTACTCGTTTTTCAGATCTAGAAGGATTAACTTTAAAATAATCATTAACTAGTTTTAACACTTCATCTTTTTTATAACAAGTTCATTTAAATGCTCCTACTTTAGCCTGAGTATAAATTTTTCCACCATACAGTTCAACTAAAGCATCTAACAAAAATTTGTTTTTTTGAGATGCAGTAATAAATAATTGACCAGATTTATCATTCATATAAACGCTACCATCACTATCGAAAAATCCTGAAAACCAACCATTATAGTAAGTTAATGGTTGTGGGTGAATTAAGTCTATGTTATATTTTTCGCATATTTTACCTAATTGAAGCATTCTTACAGGATTTCGAATAAGACCATTAACAGCTTTTATTATATTTAATAAGCCTGTTTTATGATGCAATCTATATCTTAAATGATTATCACCAGCCTTTAATTTTACTGAACCTCCAAAATTCTGTTTAATTATATATAGACAATGTTTATCCCTAAGTTCCATAACTATTTCTAGACTAGCATATCCTTTTTTTGATAATTGAAAACAACCATCACCATCAATTAATCCTGCTAATCATTCATTAAAAACCTTATTTTTATCTGAATCTTTAAGATTCTCATTTTTAATATTAGTATCTTCGATAATTTCTGAAGAAATAGAATTATCAACTAAATCTAAATTATCGAATTTTTGTGTCGATAACAAACGTATGGCCTCTGAAATTCCTACTCACATGCTTAATCTTATAGACTTCTTAATCTTAGATTTCAAATTTATAAAATTTGGTGCTTTGGTTATCGGCGGGTTCCCAGTAGGAAATAAAATTTCTTGTACAAACATTTTTACATTTTTAAGCTTTATTTTTATATTGTTTAAAATAAATAAAAAAGTAGTTTGTAGTATATGATCTACTGAATTCCTGCAAATAGTTTGTTGCGTTAAAAATTTTTTTAAAGGGCCATCTTGACCGAATACGCTCTTATTAGAATTGGCTGAAATTGTAGTACTTATTATACCAAACCCTGGGATTATTAATATGTAACAAATATTTTGATTAACAGAACAGCATCGACTTTAAATCAAAGTCTGTTCTAATTAATTCTCAAAAACTTTTATATTCTTGTTAGGACTTTATCTTGAATTGTAGTATTTTCTTCGTGATGGTTAATTAAGGACTTTATTCTTATAATTTTTAGTAACCCTTTATCTGTTAAATGTTCTCTGTCTTGTATTAATATATAGACTTTTCTTCATCTTAAATAACTTACATGTTTTCTAGACTGTAAGTTAAATTGATTAAAATATTCTATAACATTTTTAGCAGAACCAAAACTAGTAGAACCATAATAGTAGGTATCTTGGGATTTTCTATATCCAATGTTACCACCTAGATAATTTTTTATTTTCGTTAATAATATATTATTCTTTTGATCGATTTGATAATTTAATCTTATTTCTGGCTTGTTTCTCGTATTACGGTTAATAATCTTTACTTGAAAACTAGCGTCCGCATCAGAAAAACCTGCTAACCAATGATTATTAAAATCATCTGTTAAGTTCATAGTAAAATTCATATTTATACCTTTATATCTATCATGATTTAATATATTATTAATTACTTGGTTAAATCTATTTTCTGACCTTAATTTACCATTTATTAAGTTAAGCACATTTAGTATTCCTTCCTTTTTAGACACTATTAAAAGATATGCGTTTTTATCTTTCACTTTTTTAACATTACAATTACCTAATTTTTCTTTTAGATAATAAGCAAGAAATGCATCTGGAGAACTAAATACTATAACTAATTGTTGAGCTTTACTGAAATGACCATCACCATCTATTAAACCTGCTAAATAATGACCTAATTGTTCGTTATTAAGAGGCTTCAAATGTTTAGGAACATGTTTTGATATATGTTTTACATGTTCTGAATTTACTACAATCCCGCCGCGTAAAGTCTCTGAGGTTTCATTCGTTAAAATATTACCGGCTGATTTACTTCTTTGTTCTAACTTTTTTACTGTGTCATTTAAGATGGAGTATTTAGAACTATATAGTGAAGCAGTCCCAGCATATGGCAACGTTAAGAGGCCTACATACGTAACCTCTGGATGCTACATTGTTTATTACAACAATGTTTGGACCATCTCTTTAAATATATTATTCTACTCATAATTTAATCACTTATTAAAAAAAATACTTCAGCTTTTGGCTAAATAAGTTTCTGCTTCAGCTTTATGTGCTTTCATACCCTTTAATTCATAAAATTGAGGAACTAAATGTAATCTACTATTTTTAGCAGATCTTGAAGGATATTCTTTAAAATATTCGATTAATTTAAGTACATCCTCTTTTTTAGTGATATATCATTTATAAGACTGAGAACTACCCCTATCGATATAAACATATCCACCATATAGATCTACTAAAGGTGTTAGTAACTCAGATGTTTTTTGAGTAGCTGTTAAAGATAATTGTCAATGAGATTGAGTTATAGTAACTGAACCATCAGCGTCAAAAAATCCAGAGAATCAACCATTTTCATATGTTAATTTCTGAGGGTATATAAGAGTTATCCCATATTTAAAACAAATATTATTTAATTGAACTAATCTATAAGAATTACGAATTTCCCCATTAACATCATTTATAAGATTTATTAAACCATCTTTATGGTGTAATCTATATCTCAATGCCTTAGCATTAGATCTTAATTTTATCGATCCACCATAAACATTTTTAATAGTCTGCAATGCTCGTTCATCTCTTATATCCATGGTAATCTCTAAGCTTGCATACCCCTTTTTTGATAATGAAAAACAACCATCACCATCTATTAATCCAGCTAATCATTGTTTAAATTTTAAATCTCTACCTGAGTTACTCAATTTATGAATTGATCTTATATTTAACAAACGTATGGCCTCTGAAGTTCCTACTCACGAGCTTAGCGCTTTGGTTACTTGCGGATTATTCTTATTTAAAAGGCTTTTTACTTTAGCGGTATATTGTAAAATATATCTTACGCCTAAAGTACCTCCGAAAATTACAAAGAACTCCCCGCTTATAGTTTGTTGCGATAAATTTAATTTAAAGGGCCACATTTGACCGAAGAATCCATTTCTTCAAATTTAACTTTTCTATATTCTCTGGTTAAATTTAGGCACCGGTAGTTTAAACTCCGGGCTTGTATATCATTCATAAATGATAGAAGAAACCGACTGTATATTAAGCATCATTTCAGACATCTACCAGTGAACCAGTCTGTAGCGGTCGCTTAAATAACCGACGGTCTTTAAATGAGAAACTTATTGACCGTTAAAACTAGTATCGCTAATATTTATATTACTTTTCCTTAAATTTATATTACTTTTCCTTATATTTATATTACTTTCCTTATATTTATAAAGATATATAAAATTTGAACAATCTTAATAGAGACCTATAAACCTTGAACTTAAGAGTTGCAAGTAATAATAACTAAGTATTAACTAAGTCTAAGGTATGTTCAAAAAACATTCACTATTGGAGATCTTATCTATTTTTACATCTGTCCCTATAGTGTCATAACTTATACGTAAAACCCTAACTTTTTTTCCGTCCTTAGTCTTTTAAGATTTACTGATTTATTAATAATTTTTACTTTCCCAGTTATTTCACGTCTTTTTAGTACATCTAAATTATTTTTATTAATAAGATTCTTATGAATATCTTTTCATAGTTTGTATGATAAAGATTTTTTAGTATATAATGCATAATTTTCAAAATAAGGAAAAACGGTTTTACAATTGTTAACTCCTCCCAGTCTAAATTCATAAGTATTATCTTCTGAATGTAGAGAAACAATTCCTCCTTTGAATAATACACAAAAGTGTTCTAATATTTTTAGATTTATTTCTCACTTTTAGGATATATTAAAGTTGAAACTAAATCCTTTTTTTTCACTTATGGAACAAGTAAAACAACCTTCTCCATCCGTAAACCCTGCAAACCATGCATCATCAAAAAAAATAAATTTATTACTAACTATTACAGGTTCTAATCTTATTCTACCTTTAGTAACTCATTCATTAAACCCTTTAACGAAAATATCAAATTTTTCTTGTCTTTTAGGTAAAACAAGATTACCGTTAAATATACTAATAATAATGTCTATTTCTCTCTTATTTTGTGTTACATATCTACTAGTAATAGCTGATTGGCGTATAACTTTACCAAATCCAAGAATTTCTTGTATAAATTCTAAAACTTGTTTATCAACTGTAGCTTGTGTAATAACAAATACTAAATCTCCTCTATTATTTACTATAAAAGAACCCTCTCCTTCAGTAAAACCTACTAATCAAGTTAAAAAGTTTTCTGATGGAGTTTTATTGTTTTGAAAATAGGCACTGTATTTCTCCTAAAATGCAATAAAACAAAAACCACTATTAAATGATACAGTACTATTAGAAGATATACTATCAAATATATATGGAATAACAAAGTAACACCCAATGTTATCATGTAGTTTAACAAAAGCTTCCATTTATGGACTAGCACTATATTGAAAATATAATTCTCAAGCTCTAGGTGCATCACAACTAATAGTACAACCACAAACACAATTGCAACCACAAACACTATTGCAATCACAAACACAATTGCAACCACAAAAACAGTAGACTAATCCTACACTTAGTAACAAAATAAAAAAGTATAGTATTCAAGATGAATAATGATTAGCTGCAAAATTAAAGAATCTATCATATAGAACAGCAGAGTTTTTAGCTCTACGTATCATAAGTAATAGCTTACTTAAAAAGAGTATAATTAAAAATAATATATTCACAGCTAACCCGATGTAATCTATACTAAATAACTCAATACAAAATTTTTTTATAAAAGGTATGCTAATAATAGCTAAAGCAGATAACAGTAAAGACATTGTTACTAAGAACAATGGTGTTAAATAAATAAGCATAGTTTTAATAGATGAAAATGCAGTTAAACGAATACAAGGCAGTAAAAATGATCCATCAATATTTCATCAAGAATCATTAATAGCTGTTCAACCTGAACGATTAGGTCTTGGCCTTTTCACTCGTGATTCTTGTTCTAATTGTGGTTGTTGTTCTACTTGTGGCTCTTGTTGCATTTTTCGTTTTCGTCTTATCGCTCGTGGTTTTGGTTCCGGTTGTGGTTGTTGTTCTACTTGTGGTTGTTGTTCTACTTGTGGTTGTTGTTCTACTTGTGGCTCTTGTTTTATATTCAATTTCATTTGACGTATTTCTTTTTTAAGCTCCGTAGTTTTTCATGGATTGCATTTCTCTGGGTCTGTTATTCTCAAGTCTAACTCACGATCCAAATCAGCTTGTAAATGATGTAATTGTTCACGATTACACATTCCACCTCTATATTTTCGTCATTGACTATATACACCAGTCCTATGTTCAGAGCTATTTAAAGATGTAGGACATGAACGTAGGGGTATATTAGCAAATGCGTGAGGTTTAGGAGTATTATGTAGTTCAAATTTTGGAACAATAAAAATAAAAAATGTTGTGTAAGTTAAATAATCTAGATATACTCATTTTGAGAAAAGATGTTGGTATAATATAGGGTCACCTCCTCCTGCTACCTCAAAGAATGATGTATTAAAGTTACGGTCTGTTAATACCATTGTAATTCCCATTAAAATTGTTGATCTACTGGATGAAATCCCATAGCTTAAATTATTATTCTTTAAGCTTAAAAAGTTATTAAAACTTAGTGTAGATACGCAAACACTTACGCGCTTGATCGGACCATATCTTATATCTTTAAGTTGTAGAAGTTTTGTAAATGATCTCAAGTAAAATTTGTTCTGAAATTGTTCATACCTGATTTGATCTTTACTATTTTTACCTTCCCTTCATCTGTATTATGCTCCTTTCTACCAAACATGTCTACTACTTCCATTCAATCTAAGGAATCCAAATGTTTAGTTCCAAATAGAGGGAATTGTAAAAGATAATCTTTAGCACGAATATTACCTTTAAGGTTAGTAGTTCTAACTCTATACTCAGGTTTAGGCTTATCCGACCTGATTTTTTTTACTTCCGTTTCTAAAAACTCAGCAATATAACGTAAAAAATGTATATTATCATATCCTTTGTGATCCTCCCGTCTCTGGGATATTTCTAATTTACATTCAAGTTTAGGATATTTACCTGAAAGAGTAGTTCTTACTTGAAAAGATGCGTCTGCTTCTATAAACCCTGACAGCCATGGGTTGGAATCTAAAGACTCTATAGATACAGGATGTTTTTCAATAGTGGTTCCTTTAGTTTTATTTAAAAAATCGATTAATGCATTAAGACTATGTATTTTAGGTGTTCTCATGTTACCATTTATTAATAAAATAACTAACAATATACCTTCATAGCTATTTATAGTTAATATATAAGCATCTACCCCTTTTTTTCTAGATAATGAACCTACACCTAATTCTTTTTGAACAAGTAAAGCTAAAGGTAAGTCTTTTAAATGAAAAACTATTTGTATAGCGGGGTAATTTAACTTACCCTTAGGGCTTCTTAAAGTTTTTGGTGTTATTATTGTACCATCACCTTCAATAAGTCCGGTGAAATAAGAACTAAAGAGAGATTTATTTAAATTTTTACTATTGTTATCAGTATGAATGGATCTAAAAGTTGTGCATAAAGGAAAGGTAAAAAATTCTAAACTACAACAAAGATACTTTGGCGTATAGCCTCTGAGGTACTCTAAAAAGTTCAAACTTAATAGATTACCTGCTGATTGGGATATACTTTCATATAACGGTTCCCAGAAAATGGCCAAATTTAAAGCCGGCAGAATAAGTTTACCGGCTAAAACAGGTAGTGATAATAATAATAAAACAGCTGTAATAACAACTGCTCATGCAAATAATATTAATTTCGCTCCACAAAACAATAAACATTTATCAAATTAGACCTAACATTATTAAGATAATTCTAAGTCTATAATGACAACCTACTTATCTAAATTTTTGTGGTAACTTTAATCTGGAACTATGTTAATCTCCATGAATACAAGTAAAGGCTAGTCTATCTTTTTACTCTTTTAAAGAGTTTAGATATAATCCTTTATATATAAAAATTCTATACTACTTAATGCAATTCTCTTTTGAAATTCATTCTTGATTTTATTAAGAGAATTTTATCTAAACCCTCTTTATTTAGATGAGCTTTAGATTTAATCAGGGTAGATGCTTCTTTAAAGTCCTCAAAATCTTTAGCTTTTGCACCATAAATGGGGTATTTCTCAAAAAAAGGTATAATATTATCTACTATATCTGAAATTTTTGACACAGTAAATCTAGCTATACCAGATTTTTCTGCAATAGAGAAAGAACCACCACCAAAAAATTGTACAAAGCTTTCAATTAAATAGGCATCACGTATATTTTGAACTACAATCAATTGTAAACCAACGCTTATACCTGCTTTATGTGTTTTAGACTTGCTTGTTTGAACATAAAAACATCCTTCACCTGAGATAAATCCAGCCATCCAGTATTTAAATTCTGATTTGTTTGACTCCAAAGTAATTTTGGGCGTGGTTGGTCTGAGCACAGGAGCAATATTAGGGAAAGCAACCTTTAATCTTTCAGGTAAACCTTTATTAAGGGAAGCTCTAAAACTAATAAGTCTTCTGAGACCAGCCTCAGTAAGATGCTCTTTACTCTTTACAACCTCAAATGCTTTCTTAAATAATAAAAAATCAGCATACTTTTGAGTCTTTAGTGGATAGTTGTTAAAATGTTCCATTACACAAGCTAAGTCACTTAGTTTTATAACTTGGTAAGTAGCTGAATTTGCATTAAGCGTTACATTACCTACACCAAAGAAACGTTGAATTAAGTATAAAATCTCTAATTCCTTAGAATGTAAATGAATAGAAAAAACTAATTTAACACTTCAACCTAAAGTATGCTTAGGATTTTTACTAATCGTCAGAGAAAAGCAAGACTCTCCGTCACAGAACCCAGTAATAAAATTAGGGTTTAAATCATTAGTGCTAGTAGTATATTTCGTTATTCATTTATATAACTTTAATAATCTTTTTAAGTGACTTAAATAAAATCTATTCTTACAAAATTAATGAAAGTGTATATAAACCCGGAAATTATTATATCTACACAAATTAAATCTCAAGAGTTATTACTTAATAGTAAGTATATCTATTAAGACCTAAAAAATTTATGTAGATAATTTCACCCGGAACCGGTTTCCCGGCGACTAGAGTACACCTTACAGTATTAGAAATACTGAAGAACCATCTACTCGTTGCTCTTTTACAAATACTCTCAAAAATATTTGACTTAGATCCGCGATTACCCATTTCAATTTCTATCATCTCTAGTGCTGTTACCATACCCTGGTGATTAGTCAGGCCATATTAAAAGTTTCCCTTAAATCTTTGGTTACTAGAGCTTTAGGGCTTCCCCGGAGTTTGGCTCTTTTTTACACAAAATAGCGTTAAACCAACGCTCTTATGTAATCTTATACCAGGGCTTCTCATATTAAATGTTGTTGTCATGAAATTCATAGCTCCTAGTAAACTAGATATACCAGACAGATGTAATCCAAATATAGCTAAATCTACACTTGGACCACTATGACTTTGTATACCTGATAGGGGTGGGTATCAATAATGTTGGTAATCTCATTGTAGTATGTACAATTATCATTACGCGCAATACTTTTAAGTATTGTTCGGACTATACCTTTATCTTGTAGTGATATAGAATTTAAGTTAGTAGGTATTAGATTTTAGAGGGTTTCATAGTATAGCTTTTTAATTATGAACTATTCTATTTTTAGATAAATAATTTTTACATAAATAATTTTGTTATTACTGAAGTTAATCTGTAAAATGATATAAAAAATTTAAATTATATTCATAAATATCATTTTAAGATTTTTTGTTTGATAATACCAAATGATAAAACAAACCGTGATGATAGAAATAAAAAAAGATAACACTATTAAAACAAGTTGTAAATATCATTTTATTCTTCAGTATATAAAGTTGATAAATATCTACCTTTTTTATAGTTATCAGATTTGTAAATACGTTTTCCTAATTGACCATTTACGTTTTCATACCTGTAATATACTTTTGCTGATATTCTCCCTTTTGAATCATAAATTGTTTCTACTTCAGAGTTTGCTTCTACTTGATAGTTTACAGGAGTTCAGCCACTTATTCTTTTAGAAGTCTCGCGATACCCATTTTCAAGGTCCTCTTCACTACTATCACCATCATCCTTAACAAAAATTTTATGTTTATTAGGATTATTACCATTAGGATTATTATGATTATTTCCACCCTGGCTTTTAGTATTATTATTTCCTTGACCAAACATTTTAAGTATATAACCAAACACTCTATTTAAATAAGATACCAGCGTAGAACTTATAATGTTTAATATCATTATTAATAGTAATCCTTGTACAAAATCCAGAAGAGCTATTAAAAATATTCTAATATTAGGGTAATTATATAATATTTCTTCATTAGATTTTAGATAATTTTTAATTAAAGTTATAATATATAATGAAAAAAAATATTGGTAATATCCCAAAATATCTTCTGTTAATAAACCAAAAACTAATAATAAAAATAAACCTTGGCGGGTTAACAACATTTTATCTATATTTCTATAGATAGAATAAACCAAAACAACAATATAGTAAATTACTTTATATTTTTTTAGTTTATTCAAGAGATAGTTAAAGTAATAAAATAAAAAGTAATTAAATAAATAGTTATTTAATTTTTTGTTAAATATATTTATATTAGTATGATAACAGTTTTTTTTTACAGAACAATCCGATCATTCTAGTTTATTAAATGCGCTATTATTAATTAAAGGGTTATTACTAGCCAAGCCGTTACGTGGCTTGGCATTTCCAACTCCTTTACAATCCAACAATTCAAAGTTATTAGTTTGCTCCATACCATTATCAGATACTAATTTTTTATTGGTTTTTCTCATTATTTCTCTTATTGAATTTAATTTATCCAAGTTTCATTTATTTTTAACATAAGATCTAGCTCAGATTTTGTATTCAACACTTTTCATACCTATTAAATTATCTTTGAAATATTTAATTATATTTTTTACTGCCCTAGAATTTGTAGTATCCAAAATATAATTATGTTTCTCTTTATATCTAATAAGGGTTTTAATATGTAATAGTTTTGCTATACTTTCTAGAATTATTTTATCTAACTTCTGACTTATACCAAAACCATGAACTATTCTATTAGTATATTTACTGATTAAATAAAAACTACCTTCTCCTTCTACAAATCCACTTAATCAAGGTTTAGATATCACATTTAATATGTAATCATAATTTAATGGATGTCTTATGTCTTTTCAAGCTGGAGATTTATAGTTTTCAGGGATAGTTTTTAGTTTCAATCCAAATAAAAGTTCATCTTTTTGTGATTTATCCAAATTAGAGTTATTGACTACACTAAATGTCTTTTTTAGTTTCATGTAATTAAAATATTTACTAGTTAAAATAAAATACTTATCAAAAATAGGAAATATTACATTTTCTAAAAATTTCCTATCTCTTATAGCTATTTGTGCTTTAGTACCATCTTTAGTAATGTTTCCTATACCCAAGTTAGTTTTGATATAGTATAGCGCTCTTAAATTATATAAAGAAAGAGCTATTTTAAACCCTAAAGTTCATTTATTGTTTTGTATATAAAAACCAAAAGTACCTTCTCCATCTGTTATTCCTACTAATCATTGTTCAAATCACTCTTTTTCATTTTTTACAAGATACTCCTTGTTAAGTCTCTGATGGGTAACAAAGTTTTTCTTTGCTACCCAGGCATATTGTCCCCGTGTCATAAGCATTCTAACATACGATTTATTTGGCAATCGTAAGTATCCTATTTCATTGTTTTGGAGATATTCACGCATCGAAAAGAGTTTATAACCTTCTAATTTACAAAATAAAAAAAAGTACTCCATATTAAGAGTTCACCCTGTCCCTACACCATTTTCTATTCCACCAGCAAATAGAAATAGTACAATACTAGGAATTAAAGACAAATAACTAATATTATTAAGTCTAGGAAATCTTTTATTTATAGTATAAGACAGTATGCTAGTCATTATTATGTATATTAATCAATTTTATTAATACTAATAATTGTAATTTATAATCATTGTTATTTATACTAACGATTGCTATTATATAGAGAATTAATTAAAAATGAAGTAATTCGTACACGATCTCACCGAGGAGTATCACTATAAACATCCAACTCTCTATATGCAGTAGGCAAACGCGATCTATATCCAAGAATATGTTGTAGTAATCTCTCCCTAGCCATTCTATCTACGATTCCATCACCATTAAAAGTATTTGAAACAGTAAAATTATTATAACCTAATGATCTAACATTATGGTTGAATCTATATTGCATAAGAACACCTACTTCCCTATCATTCTGGGGAGGTATATTACCTGCAGGATCATAGGTTTGAAGAACGGTAGACGGTGGTATATTATTTGTTGGATATGATCTACCATCCTCTCTTATGTGCGAATGGTATTCATATGGCTGTCATTGAGGTCCTCCTCCACCAGGATTATCTCCGTTATTACCACCTCCAGGGAAATTACCATTCCCTGAACCATCCCCAGAGCTCATCATTAAATTATATGCATCTAATAATTCACCTAGATAATATAAGATACTATTCAACTCCAAATTTTGATAGATAAGAACACTAATATAAATAAAATTATAAAAACTAGAAATAACACAAGCAAAACTATAAATAAAATGTATATTACGTATGCATATACCTAAAAATATCCATAACTTTATTAAACAAGAAAATCATTTTACCCCTTTATTTTGGGATAAATATGGACTATATATTCACCCTCCTTTATAGGTAAGGGGCTTCGCGTGTAGTCTCTGAAGATCCTACTTGTAATTAAAATTACTTTGGTTTCTTGCATAATTCCCCCATGTATGCAAAAGTATTACGACCAATTTAGCTTAAAAAAACTTTATAAGTTATAACTCAAATTAATTGTCTATGCATCTGTTTACTGGAAAAATAAATTCAAAAATCGAGGGCTTACATGCATATAGCGAAGTAATAATTAAAAAATTTACACTTTCTAACGGCATTTCTTCTTTTGAAAAAAAACTAAAAGTGTATCTATAAACCAAAAGTGTATATATCTAAAAAACAAAGTGTATGTATTTAATAAAGATAAAAAGTGAAGCTAAGTTATTGCTGTAATGAGATATTACTTGAAATTATTATACAAGCTTTTAATTTTTTCTCAAGGAGACCCTTTTTGTTTGCCATGTCAGGACCTCCTAAACCTAATGGTAGTAAGAAATTACCAAAACCTCCAATTAAAGCCGGCATGCGCTTTATCATTAATTTTCATTAATGCCCGGACTATACCTTTACCTATAAATATTAAATATTTAATATTTACTAAGGTATTCACGTGTAGTCTCTGAAGATCCTACTCAATATAAGTGTTTAATGCTACGTGAGCCCTTTTATATTTGGTTTCTGGCTGATTGCCTAATCCTTTGAAATGTTACTGTATTATGCCGCTTTTATGTCAAATAAAGTCTGCATTACTAGTTCCAAAGACTCTAAAGGGATTCCAGCAAACAGTGAATGTAAAGTATGATGTTTCCATCTTACCCGGCCATGCCATTTATATTAAAATTTGTAACTAAATTTTCATTTACCTCTATAATAACCGGATTTTTCACCTTTTAAGTATTCCCTAATAACTTGACGATCACCTTTCAAATGTTTAGCTAAACTATTTAAAGAATTAAATTCTAGATTCTTTTTAGGTTCGTCTTTAAACTCTGCTAAAATAGATTTAGCTGCAGGGTGTTTGACTTCATATACATCTCGTTTATCTGAAACTAAATCTTTTATTTGATCCAAATTAAGTAAATTAGTTTCGATAGATTCTTCTATTAAATCTAAAGAAAAAAAGAAGGTATCCAGATATATTTTACCTAAATTTAAACAATCATTTAAAGTATTGTGATGCATATTTATTGAACTATATAATTGTTGTTTTGATTCAAATATATACAACAAACTAAAATCTTTAGCATTATAAAGGTATACCGGAACTCCTCTTTGTTTACGAAGCTTTTCACGCATTTCCTGACTCATAGGTTCATGATATCCAGAACTACTGGCTACTAAATCTACATTAAGATTTGGTTTTAAACTATCAATAAAGTGTTGTTCAAGTTCCACTACTTGATCTAAACTAGATTTTTCATTCATAATATAAATAGTTAACTTTATGTTACTAAAACCATATTTATTTAGATAACGTAAAACTCTTCGCGCTTTAGTTTTAAGTATGGATGGCATAAAATAAGAACTTATTCTATTGTATAAATTTATGGAATGTCCTACATACATATGTTTTCCATCTAGAGTTTCATCGGTGTGCATCAAGTATTAAAGAATAACCTTTACGATGGTTATATAAAGGGAATAACAAAAGATATATAAAAAAAAAGACACGTTAACTGTATGATCCTTATGGCAATAAGCAAGTAACATTAAACTTTTATTTAGTAGTTTCTGGCTAGTTTTCTAATCTTTTAAGATGTTACTGTATTCTGCCGCTTTTCGTTTACCAATAGGTTCCGAAAGTCTGCAGTACTAGTTTTAAAAGCTCTAAAGAGGTCCTAGCAAATAGTGAATGTAAAGTATGATGTTTCCATCTTACCCGGCCATGCCTTTTTTTTATATTAATTTTGCGTTTTCTTATATTAATTTTGCATTTTCTTATAGTAATAATAATAACAATAACAAGTTAAATAATAACAATAACAGGTTAAATAATAATAAATAAACCAAAGTTATTTCCAGATAACTAGTTTTGTACTAAGAAACCTTTAATCCCACGCGGGGAGGGATAGAGGGCTAGTAATAAAAATCTATTTTCTCTTTGTGTTCATCCCTGCTTTAATTTCTCGAATTTTATCTAACCCTTCTTGAGTTTTATGAGTATTACTCTTCATTAATTCAGCGATTTGACAAAAATCTAGAAAATCCTTATTTTTATTTCCAATAATAGGGTGTTTCTGAAAAAGAGGTATAAGTTTCTCTGTAATAAGTGATAATTTTATGACTCTAAATTCAGAAATACCCTTACGCTCTTTTATAAAACCTCCCCCTAAAAAGCTTATAAAACATTTCAATAATTCAAGATCACGATTATGTTGAGTTATTAAGAATTTAAGAAGTACTTGATGTCCTATTTTATGAGAGGAAGATTTTAGAATTTCTACCGAGAAACTTCCATCTCCACTTGTAAAACCTGCAAATCAATAAGGATTTATCACTTCTGGTAAAGTTACATCAGTTCTTTCTTGAGAAAGAATATTCTTAAAATATGAATTTAATTCACCTTTTAAAAGGCCTTTATTTAAAGATGCTTTAATCCCTATTAGTTTATGTATTCCTTCTATATTTTTATGTTCTTTTTCTTTAATTAATTCAATAGCTAATTTAAATAATAAAAAATCCGCTTTCTTTTTAGTTAATAAAGGATATAATTCAAAATGAGGAATAATAACATTAACTAAATCCTTAAGAGAATTAACTTGATACAATACGGATTCTTTATTACTACTAATATTACCCACACCAAAAAATTCTTTTATATCTAATAAGATAGAAAGATCTTTAACATGTAGGTTTATAAAGAAATAAGGAATCACTTCTCAACCTACTATTAGTTTAGGGTTTTTACGAACTCTAAACCCAAAACATGATTCAGCATCAGAAAACCCTGTCACTCAATAAGGATTTAAGTTATTAAAAGTAGAAGAGGAAACACCTTTTTGTTTTTTAGTAACATTAAGTATAATATCCCTGTTATTAAAAGGGTCATCTACTAATACTTTAATATAATTATATTTTTTATCACTATATTTTTTCTCATCATTTTCATGTTTATTATTTTCATTATAATTGTTATCGTTGTTATTGTTATTAGATTCACTCATTGAAAGTGAACTATCACTATTGTTATTTATTTTGTAAAGAAAATTTAAAGGTTGCAATTCTAGTATAAAAAATTTTTCGACCATAAAGAATATCATAATTATTGCATGAGCAGTTATAATACTGTTATATAATTGATTATCAGCTATAAACTGTACACCGGGACCAGACAACTCTAATCTAATTAACACAGAAAAAGCTGTACCCACCAAACCTGAAAATAAAGCGTATATTAGATATAAAACACCTATATCTTTAGCATTTGAAGATAAAAATCATCTTTCAAATCACATACTTATAGATGATATCATTATATTTAGGTTGTATTTATTGTTTTTATTGTTGTTAGATAAAATAATCGTACTTTTAAGTAAATTAGCAACGGGCATCGAATCAGAACAATGGATCATAAAAAAATTTAGAATGCCATGTATAATATTAAAAAAAAAGTTTTAATTACACTGTATAACTTCATTAAAAATTATAGCTACCTTGTCACTTTAGTTAGAATACCCGCAAAAGTTTAATTTTTTTTGGGTTTTATATAATAATATTTTTAAGTTATTAAGATTATGAAATAATACATTACATATAAAAATATTATTACATTACAATATATTTCTATATACAATAATTAAATCATAAATATAGAAATATCATTCGAACCTATAGAAACCACATTCTAAATTATTAAAGACTTTTAATAAAGAAGAGTGAAAATCTTTAAATTTTCATATATGCTTTTCAAAATCAGGTTGAGTAATTTTACCATCTTTTGTACTATTTTCTATTAATCATAAAAAAGGTTTCAAAGTTGGTAACATTAATACAGCTTTACCATTTTCAAAAACAACCTGTTCAGGTTTCGAATTAATAACCAATTTATTAGTTGAATTATTTCCCTCGTTAGTGGAAAAATATTTTACTTTAAGCAGAGAAAGAGAGTGAGGACTAGAATACTTTCTTACCTTAACATAATTATACTTATGGTTAAAACTATTATTAAATTCCGAAAATTTATTTTTATGATAAGAAAATTTTAAAGAACTGTGGAAATCTCAAATCTCTTTTTTGAATCTGGTTAGTGTTACATTGCTATTATTATGTTTTTTAGGGGGTATTATTCTTTAAATAATCATTTACTTCATCAACTAAATCAGAATTACTATATTTTATTCTAATATCCTTATCATACTGCAAAAAATAATTTTGTAGCTGCCTATCTGCTTTGCTTAGTTTTAAATAAGCCTCCTTTTTAGCTTTTATTACTTTTAATATCTGTCTATCTCTTTCAGAAGTAAAATCATAAAGAACTCTGCTAAAAGATTTTATGTGACCTATTTCTAAAAAGGACTTATGAACTAATTTGTTAGCACTCTCATAAAAAGTACTAATAATCTTAGTTAACAAATATTGCTGAGGTGAAAGAATATGTTTTAATGTGTTATTACCTCCGCTAATTGTTATGTTATTTTCCATAAAAACTACTTTAAGTGCATTAGCTGTCATACCTTCACATATTATAAAAAACATAACCCCGGGTTTTTTTTCGTATATTCTAATAACGACATAAGAAATGGTAGACTAAAGAAAGTAGTTATTCGCACTCTATACAGTAAAAAGGATAATTCTTCTTTTTCATCCTGAATATCTTCAATTAATTGAGAATCCATTTCCATGTCATCATCTCCAATTATGTAAAATCCAATGAATTCCTTTCCAATATCTTCCCATAATTTGAGTTTTATTCTATCCCTATCAAACCTAGGTTTCTCTTTAATATAAAAAATAGAATAGTGTAAAATATGTCTTCTATCCTTTGTGCTTGAAAGGTGGGAAAATGTAACAAAAGTATATATTCTAGCCATAATAAAAAAAAATATAAATAATCAAAGAGGCAATTATAATTAGAATTAGGGTGACCTCTAAATTCCAAAACTACTATAATTAAATAACTATGTACTACTATAGTTTTCTAGTAAACTATAAAATTAATTCCAAAACTACAATAGTAAAAACACTAAACAGGATATACCATCATCACCTATCTTGACATATCAAGAAACACCACCTCACTTTATACAACGACTTTCCACCATGGTTAGACACTTAGATATAAAGCTACCTAACTAATAATGTATATAAAACACAGTAATATTTATGCTTATACTAGCTTCATATAGTTTAAATCCTTACAATAATAAATTGTATTTTAACCATTGCTAACCATTTCTTACAAACTTAAAAAGGTTAATTTTCCCCCTTACCACACCCTCACTAACTTAAAACATAATAGACCATAAATCTCGTAATGAACCCTATAAAGAAAATAATAGTTATTTTAAGTAAGTTACTATTAAATGAGAAAAAATTTTTTTTTTATTATTAAAATAGCACTGATTATAGAAACTACAAATAAGGATTTAAACATCATTAGAAAAAAAAAATAAAAGCAAATACCTCTGTAACGCATAAATGATAATTTATCATCCACTCTTTTTATATTAACACCGTAATTATCTTAAGGTTAGTAGACTGTATAAAAATGATTTAAATGTTTAAAATAATTAAATTTACAATTATTTATAACTTTTTTTTTTAATTATAATAAAATGTTTAACTAAAAATTTTAGTTTGTATCAGTTTACTTTAAACTCTACCTTGTTAAATTCACGATTTACAGAACATAAGACTATATTTTTAATCGTAGGAACTAACCAGTAAAGTTAAAATCAAAAGTGTAAATTAATGTTGAAACTGAATAGTGAATAGCATCTAAAATTAGCCCAGGGTAGATACCTAACATTACCGTAGGTACTACTAAAGTTAATAACACAATGAACTCTCTTTTATTAACATCAGGAATATTAACTGTAAATTTGCTTGAATAGGATCCTCCAAAAGATATCTTTTGAAACATATAAATAGTATAACCGGCAGAGAATATTATAGATAAGCTAGCAAATACCCCAAAAAATGAAGAACTTTCAAAAATTCCGTAAAGTGACATAAATTCACCTATAAAATTTAATGTTAGAGGTGCTCCACAGTTTCCTAAACACAATATAAAAAATAATATTGCGAAAAGTGGCATAATTTGAGCCATTCCTCTATAGAAAGCTATTAATCTAGTATGAGATCTATCATATAATATACCACCTGCACAAATAAATAGTCCAGGTGAAACTAGTCCATGAGCTATACCTAAATTTATACCCCCTTCAATTCCTTGTATACTATTACTAAATACACCTAAAAGATACACTGCTGCATGAGAAACAGAGCTATATGCTATAAGTTCTTTAACATCTATTGTTCTTAAAGTACTAACACTAGCATATATTATAGTTATAACCCCTATTAAATAAATAATATAAGTATATTCCATATATGCCTTAGGTAATATAGGTAAAATTAATCTTAAAATACCATATAAACTTAATTTAAGCACAATAGCTGCTAATATAATACTTCCTCCTAAAGGAGATTCCACATGTGCCTTTAAAAGTCAGGTATTTAAAAAGATTGTAGGTGTTTTAACCGCAAAAGCTATAAAAATACCATAAAATAAAAAAATTTGTGTAAAATAAATAAAATTTCTTTTAAATAAGGTATCAAAATCAGTAGTACTCATAATAGATGACATTGCTAAAATAGATAGTAATAAAAACAATGAACCTAACACATTAGGGTTTTCTTTAATTTTGAGTTACTTAAATTCATATCGGCTAACCGACAATTCACATAATAACTTTAAACTTTACGATTTAAATTCATATTGGACTTAATAGATTTTATGTTAGACAAACCTGCTTCTGATAAATGTTGTTTATCTTGTATAATCATAGCTACTTTTTTAAAGTCTTTATAGTCTGATTCTTTAACACCTTTAATATAAGATTTATCAAATAAAGGTATTATCTTTTCAAATATGTCTTTAAATTTTGTAACAACAAAATATACAGCAGACTGTTTTAAAACTAATTCAATTCTACCACATTTAAGGGTAGAAATTAATGATTTCATAAGTTCTATATCTCTACTGTGTTGAACAATATGAAATTTTAACACTACAGCTTTACCTGTTTTAGTTGTTAAAGAATTACGTAAAGATACATGAAAACACCCATCTCCACTAGCTAATCCTGCTATTCAATTAGGATCCATAACCCCCGTATTTTGAACTAAAGGTCTATTTACAGCTTTAATATCAGGAAAAAATAGATTTAGTTCATCACTAAGACCTAAATTTAAAGCAGCTCTTATAGAAAGAATTTTATGAAAACCTTCCTTATTAAGATGGGCTTTAGTCTTAAGTAATTCTATACCATCTTTAAATAATTTATAATCCCCTCATTTTTCACTCAATAAGGGATATTTATCAAAATGTGATATTATTACTTGTAAATCAGCTAAAGATCTAACTAAATACTGTAAAGTAGTATCTCCATGTTTAGTAATTTTACCTACGCCAAAGAAATCACGTATAGTACATAATAAGTGGTAATCTTTTTTATGCATAGCAATTTTATATATAGCTGTGATTTGATATCCCATTCTATATTCATTACTTTTGTGGAATCCTAATGCAAAAGTACCTTCTGCATCCGTTAAACCTGTAACAAATCAAGGGTGTGGTAAATTATTATAGTCTTTATTTTGTTTATTTGACATTGTGTGCATAAACATTTTATTATGTGAATAGGAATGAATCGTTTTCCCAAAAACTGATTTCTCAGCGATTAGAGTACACCTTACAAGATTCAAATTTCTGAACCTTGAAGAACCATCTACTCGTTGCTCTTTTACACCCTTATAATTAATAAAAGGATGACTTAGAACCACGGTTACCCATTTCGAAGAAAGTATTCTTCTCATCTTTAGTGATCTTACCATACCTTTAGTCATTAATAAAGCCGGTAAAAAAATTTCTCTTACTACTTTGGTTACTAGAGCTTTAGGGTTTTCCCGGTGTTTGGTTTTTTTACACTGTTGAGTCAATGTATATAAAAATAAGTAAAAACTAGCTTTTACTCTATTGTCAGATCCAAATACACCTATTAGAATAAATAAAGGTGGTAGTATACTTTCAAAAAAAATGTAAAAAAGTAAAATATCTAACACTAAGAAAACTGCCAATAGTAAAGTCTCTAACAATAGTATGATTATAAGATAAGTTTCTACATGTTTTGAAATAGATGTTCAATTAGATAAAATTGAAATAGGGATAATAATTGTTGTTAATAAGTTGGGTCGCAAGCATAGTCCCTTTAAAGTATTACTTTATTAAGGGTATTAAACTCGCTCCCACCGAACCGTACGTGCGACTTTCATCGCATACGGCTCTCCAGAAACAGTAAACAAAGCGATTTTAGAATCGAAACAATACACTTAAGGAATTTATCCTAAGGTTCCCACCTCCAACCCTCTATGTAAACCTTATAACATAGATATTTTTATTAAACATAGGATCATTTGTCCTATCACCATTATAATTATACACTAAACTTTTTATACTTATTATTAAGATATGCTGCCTTTAAACTATCAGGTCTAGAAAATTTTATTTTCCCTAAACCCCTTACATTTACAACAATAGGTTTACCATATTTTTTAAATATTTTTGATAAGGTTGACCTGTGTTTTGCGGCAAGTGTATGAGCTAAAGAGTACTCTAAGATATATAACAATTCTCTTAAATCGGAACGATTAGCAGCCATATTATAAAAAACAAAAATTTTTGTTAGAAGGCTATTATAATTTTTAACTATATCATAATCAGATAAATGTAATAATTTTCCCACATATTTAGGATAACCTGTATCATCTGCGAATCCTTTTTCAATAAGCTTAGATTTTAGATCCTTTAATGGAATTAATATTGTAGGAGTAATTATAACTTTGGGTGATGATAATAAAACATTATTAACACCCCTAGAAGGTGAAGGCGATTTTAGAGAACTAGGTATTGACCATCTTAAATAATGGGTTAAAAATTTAGCATAACCTCTTCCTAGATGAATTAACTTATTTTTATCTAACTCTAATTTTAATTCATCCTGAAGGAAAGTTCTAATTTGATCCTGGATCTTTTTGGCTAATTCTTCATGATTCTGTACATCTCCTTCCACACCTATCACCCATTCATTGGCAAACCTTACATAATATATCTTTAAAGGACTTAAAGCATAATTTTCTTTTAACTTATCAATAAACTCATCTAAAGGAGTTAAATAAAGATTTAATAAAATAGGAGAAATTATTCCACCTAAAAAGACCTTGTCCACATTCCTTCATACATAATCACGATAAATATCATAACAAGCATTTACCAAATAACCTGCGTTTAAAAGTTTATAAAAGATCCCTATAAGGGTTCGATCAGGATTTAATTTTTTCTTAATTATATTAACTAATATATTATAATGAATATTCTCAAAAACCTTATTAACCCTACCTTCTATAATTCAGGTTACTCCTTTCATCTTTTTAACTGAGTTTAATGCATGGTGAACAGATCTATTAGGTCTAAATCCAAAGTTTTGCTTATTAAAAATTTTTTTCTCACATTCAGATTCTATTAGTATTTTTATCGCGATTTGCAATATAATATCATTAAGAGATGGTAAAGATATTAATTTAGTAGTATGTGAAAACAACAAGTTACCTTCATTAGATTTTTTTATATAAATAGGTTCGCACCTATACGTCCAATTTTTTATACTTTCTATGATCACCTTCAACTTTTTTCCTGACTTATTATATAACGCCTCTTTATCTTCAACAGACATATACTTAATTAAATGTAAATTTGAGTCCATAAATTTAGAAACTTCATTATAAATAGAGCGCATACTTAATATAGTAATTAAATTTTTTGTACAAATATTATTAGCCCCGGCAGTCGCCTCCAAGCGGCGACTGGGGCCACGGGGATACCCGCCCCTAGGTGAATGATTATCTCCAGGTAAAAGACTAAGCTCTTTACAAGAGGAATTAATATAATTTTTACTGTTTCCTCGTTTTAGGAGTATTATTTTTACTGGCTTTTATTTTTAAAATCTTTTCTAACCCTTCTAAAGTCAAATGTTCCTTTTTAAACATTAATTCTGAGGCTTCATATCAAGATTGAAAATCTTTAGCTTTTATACCCATAATTGGATAATTTAGATAAAAAGGAATAATTTTATTTAAAATATCACTCAATCTAGTTACTACAAAATCCCCCCTACTTTGAACACCCTCTACAGTATAATACTTACCACAACCGAAATAATCTATAAAACTTTTTAACAAATTTTCATTTCGTAGATGCTGACTTAACTGAAATCTTAAATTTACCAAGTATCCTGTTTTAGTTGAAGAGTTCTTAACTATATTTATATTAAAACAACCTTCACCAGCAGTAAAACCTGATAATCAATGTGGGTCAGGTACTTGAGGGTTAACTATTTTATGAAATCTTGGTATTAAAATAAAATTAGGGAAAGCTTCTTTCAATATTGGAGTTAACCCATTGTTAAGAGAAGCTCTATAATTTATAATCTCTTGTAAACCTTCAGTATTTAAATGTTTACCACATTTTACCATCATTACAACTGACTTAAACAATTCAAAATCTCCACGTTTTTGAGTTTGTAATGGATATTTTTCAAAGTGCTCAATAATTTTATCTAATGTCTCAAGAGAAAATACTCTATAAGTCAAACAATTATCCTTAAGTCTAGTTAAAATTCCTTGTCCATCAAAATACGTTTGAATAATATTTAGTAGTTCTTTATCTTTAGGGTGAAGTCCAATTTGAAATACTGGTTGTACTCGCCAACCTACTCTTGACTTCGGTGATTTATATATACTAACCATAAAACATCCTTCCGCATCAGAAAAACCAGTTAAAAACCAAGGATTTATATTACATTTTTTTGATACCTCTGTACTCATATGTCTGATAACTAGAGTACTAAAATTTAAGTGTATTGAATTATTTGAATTATAATCAAATGTCTTTGCTCTCAATAAAGAAATAGAGTGTAAAGTCTTACCTCTACTTGCTCTATTCTTATTTGCATTGCTTCAGTTTTTCCAATAAATATCAATTTTTTTTTTATAAAAAAAAATGGGTGTCTGTCTTTTACGAAGAAAATACACACTAATACTTGATGATGGACACTTAAGAGCTTTTGCTGCTTCACTAATTGAACAATAAATAGTGCTAATACCTGTGAGGATGTCTAATACTTTTACTTTAATACTTGGACTACCCGAACCCTCAGGTTTTTTTTTACCATACCTCGGATTTTTTTCACCTGTTAAAGATTTAGAGAGCTTGGCCAGAGTTTGTTCACTAATTTCTCTCCCAAACATATGATTCATTTCTCCTATTTTTCCATACATCGGGTTTTTTTCACCTGTTAAAGATTTAGAGATATTGGCCCGAGATTGATCAGAGTGTTTTAATCCTAGCAAGGAACCAGCAGTATTGAGTATATTGTAATGGGGATGAAAAAGATCCATAAAATATTGTTCCCTTTCGATACATTGAGTTGGTTCACAATATTCGAGAATCTCTAAATCAAATTTTGAATGACCATATTTTAAAAGTGCCTTATATATTCGCATATTATGTAACAATAAATAATTAATATTAAAATAATTTCTTAATCTTATTGATAAATTTACAGCACTTCCTATATAAGATTTTCCATTTACTTGATTTACTCAACGGTACACTCCAGATTTCCCTGCATTTTCTTTTAAAATTATTAATTTTTTAGAATCAGCGTTAGCATAAAATTTTATAGGTACAGCAGCTGAAAATAAAACAAATTCACCTGTAATGTCACCCATTATATAACTACTAGCATGAGTGGTTAAAACCAAAAATAAAATAAAAAGAAATAGAGTAAAAATTTTTTGTACTAATGTTCTTCTTGAGTTTAAGTGTATTGTATCATATGGATTATAACCGTATGTCTTTGGTCTTTTACGAATAAAGTGTAAAGTATTACCTGCTTTATTTTTTAAGACTACTGTCTCCTGTGACCCTTCCAATAACATATGTGATTGTACTACGATCACTCCGTCCCCCTTTGAATTGGTATTAAATAAAGCACTTATTTTAGTAAAATTTTCAAATTTTAATGCTCACAACTTCAAAGTCAAATTTTTGATACCTATTACTAGGCTTAGGGGATCCCCAGTTCCTAAGAAAAAGTCTGATATTATATTTTTAGCTCACTGCTTTAAGGGTAAAAGCCCTTTTAGTAATCATGAACTTAAATATGCATTTTGCTTTTCTACACATTTATGATTACACTTCGTATGTTTCATTATTGCTAGACTCTGACTTAAACTACTGTAGCGTCGACAAAAAACATATTGACTATTGTAAGGTTTTTTTTGACCATTACTAAAATATTTAGATATAGTTGCTGACTTTATGCCTAAAGCTAATGCAGCAGCAGATATAGAATCATATCTAGTTTTTATATTATTTTTAATATCTATTACTTCGACTGGTTGTGAAGATTTTCCAGCCCCTTGAGGTCTTGGTTTGCCAGCTTTAAAAATAGATATCTTTTCACGAGTTTCTGAAGAATGACGTTTTCCAAACCTTGGGCTTTGGCTTTCTGTTTTTCCAAACATTGGGTTTCTTTCCCCTGATAGAGAATTAGAGATTTTGGCTCTAATTTCATCACTATGTTTAAGCCCAAACATTGGGTGTCTTTCTCCTGATAGAGAATTAGAGATTTTGGCTCTAGTTTCATCACTATGTTTAAACCCTAAAGATGAACCAGCTGTTTTTAATATATTATATTCAGGATTTAATTTATCTATATAATATTGTTCACGTTTTAATAAATCCGCCGAATCACAATACTCAAGGATTTCAAGAGTAAAGTTTGAATACCCCTTTTTTAATAATGAATTATAAATCATACTTTTACCCTTTTCAATTTTTTTGACTAAGAAATAAACATTAAAATAATCTCTAAGTCTTTTCCCTAAATTTTTACTACTTCCTATATAAGTTTTACCGTTTATTTTATTAACTCATTGATAAATACCACTTTTATTTTGATTATCTTTTAGTATTTCTAACTTTTGAGTATCGGCATTTTCATAAAATTTAGGTGAAATATTAGAAAGGTCTTTAGAGGCTCCGCTAGTGGTTGAATATTTTACGCTTTGCAAAAAACCACTTTTTGTAAAATTTGGATATAGTCTCATTTTTTGTTGTAGAGTAAATAAAGCAGGTCTAGCAAATGAATGAATTTTCGTATCAAGTATTTTCGAAGTCAGCCTATAGTTCTGTAACAGCATTATAATAAAAGCTTGAATATAAATTACCTTGCCCACCAAATAAAATTTATACTTAATCTTATTGAGGACTTTACTAACATGCTTCTTTCCTCTAATCATTTCGATATCAAGTAAGTTAGTCGGTTTACATAACATTAGTTCAGTTACGATTCTTAGTGGAACGGGCTTTTTCTTAGTTAAAGGGCGCACAACAAAATATATAGATAAACCATCTATACCTAAAAAAAAGTTAAAATAACTAATTTCATGATATTCTTGTACAAATTGAAATTGATTTAGACTAAAATCAAATAAAATAAAAATAATTAATGATAAAAATAAATTAAGTATAGACGCAGTTAAACCTATAAATTTAATATTCGTTAACGAAACCCCTAAATCTTTATTAACCAATATCACAAAAACACCTATTATAGGAATTAAAAGCAAAGATAATAATAACACCCCTGAAAAAGAAAGCAAATACCTCTGTAACGCATAAAGGATAAATTATCGCTCACGCTTTTTTTTATGAACACCGTGATTATCTCAAGGTTAATAGACTATAAAAAAAAAAGTAAATGAATATAGACTATAAAAAAAAAAGTAAATGAATATAGTATATAAATCGATAACACGGTTGAAATTACACTAAAATAGTAAATAGTAAAGGTAATAGTTTAAATAGTGTTGGCAGACCGAATCAAGTATGCATAGCTATATTACTATACACTAATACTTATTTATACTTAGATGTTTTCATGGAACAGGAGACTTTTTGGAGGGAATGAAAACATCAAGAAACAGGCAGACGGAAGGAACTCGAACGGAAGAAGAAAACATAATGGAAGGCTCTGAAGAAAGAGAAAAAAACAAAGGATGAGGAAAGATTTAAAAAACAGACACATACGAGGGAAAATTTCAAACGCAATGAGGGAAACTTTCTTCCAACAAGGAGTTCTGAAGAGCCGCTTCAGAAAACCTTTTCACTAGACCACAAAAAAAAGATATAAGATACTCATTCAATATGAGGAAGGCGCACGGCGCACGGCGCACGGCGCACGGCGCACGGCGCACCTCCTTCAATTATCATCATTTTAAGTCTGTGAATCAGGAAACTTTTTACCATAAAAAAACTAGAGTCCGAATCTTTCTAACATATAAGATTCGGACGATGTAACACGAGAGTTTATTCACCTAACATTAGATTTTCTCTTTTTGGGACTAAAAAAATTGCTTAATGTTCGTATTGCTTTAGAACTATAATTTCTTATGGTTAGTTCTGTTCCTCGCAAATTCTCGCGATATAGCCAGGAATTCTCCCTTCCTATCAATCTAAAATCTTGAACAATGAAGTCATCACTTCATGTACCAATATATAAACGAGAGATTGTTAAGCCCGCATACTTACTATTAAAGAGCTTTATTCAGGGTTTCGAATATCTTCATCTCTTTAGATAACCTCCTTTTATTAACTCTATTCTCTTACTATCTGTTAGAAGCTCTATATGAATCATATTTAATAACTCATCTCTTAAACTAGAAGAAATGACTAGATTAGCCCCTTTCCTTGTTTCAGAATAAATCTTATCCTCAAACGGGTCATAAACTATACCCAGTCACTTTAATTTTGAGATTCACTTAGAGTCCCTTTTTATTCATAAGGTTTTGGTTTCAGATAACTCCATACGCTTTTCTTTATCACCTCTTATTTCAAAGGGGACATCACTATAAAATATAGGATCATCGGCATAGGATATACTAGATTGTTGAGTTAAAAAATCCTTAAGATTTAGTATAGACTGTACTGGGGACATTGGGAAACCTTGGGGTAACCCTTCATCGTATCCCCAATTTAAAGGGGTCTCTTCTGGAGATATATTCTTTGAAGAACGGGGAGGGTTGAGATAAATCTCCTCAATCATGAGGGCACTGGAGTCACATTATCCTGAACAGGGTTATACTGCAGACCTAAAAAACGCAGTTTGGATATAACCTTCGGATCCTTCCTTCCTTCAGGAAGCACCAAACTTTTTATATTACCACCTTCTACCGGGAGGGAAAAGAAATAGAAAAGGTCCAGATATTCTAAACGTTTTAATATAAGTTCAGTATCGGAAACTAATTTAACCTCTCGGGGAATTATAAAATTACTACGATTGATCTTTCCTATTCAAGATAACATATATTCACTTACTCCCATGGAAGATAGCACACCTGCCACTTCCGCCGGTCTAACCGAAGGGAAAAATTGTTTTAGATCTGTTTCTAATATTCAAGGTTTATCAAAAACTTTAGTAATTAGCTCTTGTCATGCAGTTAAACATCCGCGGCCTGGTATAAAACCATGTTGACTTGGTAAAAAATTCTCTCAGCTAAATTGGACTAGGAAATTATTTATCATATGCCCCATCATACGTCAGGGTACAGAAGGTACACCTAACGGACGCCATTTGTTTCTATCTCAGAAATATACCCGCTTAAAGTCTATACAGTGAACTATCCTATTTAATTCACTATCTGTATCGAATGATTTAAGCAATTTTTTAAAAGATTTCACTAGAGACTTAACCTGTCCTAGTGTGAGGTCTCTAGATCAGTTAGGGTGCATTTTAATGAAAGCGCTTAATCTAAAGACTAAGGATTTTTGAAGTAAAGATCTTACTACATTTCAGTACTTCACAGGGTCTGATCTCAAACGATCCAGACGTTTCAATTGATATTTCATATATTTATTCATTTTAGTATTTTCACCCCGCGTGATCCTTTTTCAAGAGACCCTCACTTTTAGTCCATAAAGATCCTTCCACAGCTTGTCATAAGGATTTGTAAACAACTCCATTTGATCGCAATTAGGTATTCCAGTCCAACCATATAGGTTGGGTTTTATCCTCTCCTGCGGAGCTCCGCAGGAGCTCTAAGGAGCTCCCTAATTTTTTTTCTAGCCCCTTTCCTATTGGCAGGGCGTCGAAAAAAAATAAGGGAGAGAATTATTATTCTCACTATCCGGGTTCATCCCTCTAGGAAGGGTAAACAGTTTTGAATCTTTCTTTTTCATGGTTTTTTATTAATACTTTTTTTTTTAGACTCTTTTGTTTAGTGAGAGCTTCAATACTGATAAGTTCCACAACTAAGATACCACAGCAGAATATTTAAACAACTCATCCAAGAAATGATCCTGCTAAGATGTACACCCTGATTACCCAATTTGTACTAACATCCTTAGTACAAAACTCAGCGTCATAAACTCCGCCCAGTATATTCAGGATTTCCCTACATAAATTCTTTAAGTAAGATTGGTAATATTACCAGTTAGAAAGGTCCACCATTGAATTTCCTAATAGGCTGCCCGTTAGTAGATTACCGAAAACTACTAACTATTTTCAAGTTAACTTATCTAACTATGCCAAATTAAACGTAATACATAAGTTGCATTACATTTTTCAAGCTCCACTTTTTATTAAAACCATCCGTGAGGTCATCACGAAAGCATATTATGCTAAAAAATTATAGAAAGTGATTGTAAACATTAAGAAGATTTAATGATTTATCTCCATCATCACTTTAGAGGTCTAATTGCATGATTTAGCTGCACCTCTGAGCCTGAATGAAAGTACTGAAAAGGAAAAGAGCAACCGTGGAGGGCCAAGATTAATTAATCTTCTACAACTCGGTTTATTTAGGATAAAGTATAATAAACCAAATTTTAAATGATTAGATTTAAGAATACTGTAGTCTATAAGATTCTTTCACTTATTATATAAGTGAAGCTAAAAAAATATATTTTTAGTTAAATAACTTATAGCTATCTCCTTTTTCCCAATTAATAATTTCAATTATGAAAGCTGTGGGTCCTTTCCCTCAATTAGTTTCCATAGAAACTAACTACTTAAAATATATTTTTTTTATTGTATAATTATAATAATTCTTATTAGTTTAATGGTAAAACAAGATATTCCTAATATCCTAATCTAAGTTCGAGTCTTAGATAAGAAGCATAGATTTTATTAGAATAATTCTTATTAGTTTAATGGTAGAACAAGATACTTCTAATATCTGAGTCTAAGTTCGAATCTTAGATAAGAATCGGTATTTTTTTTAATAAATAGCTTTTAACTTAATAATACAACTATTAAGTATTTATATATTTTTATACTTAAATTTCTAGATATATTTCTATAATAATACTCTATAATAAATATTACAGTTAGAAAGACTTTTTTATTTGAGTTTGATGATGGCTCTGATTGAACGCTATGCAAATGCTTGACACATGCTAATCGTACGTCAATATTTAACCCATGAGGGTTCGATATATTGAAGTGGTGTACAGGTGAGTAATTGGTATTTTAGCTACCTAAGAGTAAGGCAAAATAAATCCCTTATAAGAACAATGTTTATGGTTATTAATTAAGACTAAATCTAATAAATCATACCCAGCCCAGGGCTACTATATTGTAAGATTAGATGGAAAATTAAAATAAGAACCATAAAGTATGTTTGTAAAAGAAAGAGAATTTCGCTCTTAGTTGATTATTAATAACCACCGGATAAGTATTAAGTATGGTAATATCATATTTAGCTTATGTCCGTAACCAAGACTGAGAGGTCTATTGGTCACACTGGGTCTGAAAAAACCCCAGTGCGTATAGTACAGCAGTGAGGGATTTTGGTCAATGGCCTAACGGCTGAACCAGCAACTTGCAGGAACGAGAGTTAATATAAATGAGTTATTAACTTGCTTGACTAGGTCTTATAAAGTTCTGGAAAAAGCTGATAATGACAACTTTAAATCCAGAGGTCTCGACAAAATCTTGTGCCAGCAGTCGCGGTAAGACAAGGGAGACAAGTGTTATTCATCTTAAACAGGTATATTGGGTACCTAGACGGTGTAAAAAGGCTGAAATAAGTACCTATTGCACTTGAGTTTGATATGTGAGAGGAAGATGTCAGAATTGTTGGAGTTTAGGGATGAAATCCATTGATACTAATAGGACTGATAATGGCGAAGGCAAACCTCTATGTACAGGCATTTACTTAAGAAAATAAGAACAAAAGACAACGACATAAACATTGAAAAAGTATTAAAAAGTTCTTAAGTATAGAGCTAAACTGACGTTGAGGGACGAAGGCTTAGAGAGTGAAGAGGATTAGATACCCCCGTAGCCTAGGCAGACAATGATGAGTGCCATAGGTTGGCTTATGGCTGAACTATAAATGAAAGTGGAAGCACTCCACCTCAAGAGTAATGTGGCAACGCAGGAACTGAAATCATTAGACCGTTTCTGAAACCAGTAGTGAAGTATGTGTTCGACGTGAGGCGGATAATAACAATGTGGTTCGAATCCACTAAATCAGTTCTCGATTTAACACTATTTGCAGATGCATAGTTAGTAATAATATGTATTAAGTTGCAAAGACAATGTAGCCTGTTAAATGTAATATTCATTTAAAGGAGCTAGTGTGACGTGAGATATGGGTAGCGAAAGCAAAGGCAACAATGACGTTTCGATACACTACAACTATAAGGGTAGGAGAGGGTTTGACATACTAACCCTTTCAGAGAACCAATATAACCCTTCGGAGTAAAGTTGTCACCCTAAGTCTTACTAGGAAGTGTTATTATTTGAACACGGTAAGCCCTTATCTAACCTAATCTTTTGTACGTTTACAATAGGAAGGAGGTGTCTTACGATAAAAAGTAGGCATAGCAAGGTGAGAGGTAAAGGAGAAGTTAAAAAGCGAATGCCAATGGTCGTAACTTCGATTGAAGTAAGTTTACGGTATTGGATAGAGTCATATTAAATAAAATTATTAAAAAAACAGTTAGTTTTTAAGGCCCTTTTTGTACCCTCCATATGGGTATTATTTAGGATACTGACCTTTAGTTAGGATACTGACCTTTAGTTAGGCTTTAATGGTAATTCAGGGGCGGCTTTTCATGAAAGCAAGTATATGTAAGGTGCCAGCACCTCCTTATTTTTATACTCTTAAGGATACATTTTATGCAATACTAAGAGGTTGGAATCATTGGAAATTTTTCCCTATTGTGATATGCGATAGTCAAATCAGGATTGTGCCAACTAAGATTTTAATAAGGGTGGTTGAGTCACAAGTTCAGCCGAGTATCCTTAGTTATGCATTTAAATATATCTAAGGACCTTATCTTGTATAGTTGTTCGGCTACAATCCGAAAGGCGTTGTTGAGAAAGAAAAGCTCTCAAGCTGCAAGACCCGCTAATACTCAAAAGTTCTAAAAATTTGATGGAACTATCAAGTTACCACATTGTGTGATTCTTTTCAGTGATTCATTTATATATAATACAGAAGAAGCTACAACAATAATGATGATAAACAAATTAATTAAAACTAATAACTTAGTTATACATAATAACCGAATATATTCTAGAATGATTCAGACTTATTTTAAACTTGTTTTAAATCCATGATACATTACCGGAATTGTGGACGGAGAGGGAAGTTTTGGAGTTTTTGTTAAAAAAGACCCCAAACGTTCGCTAGGTTACCTTATAACTTTAAGTTTTGAAATTGCTTTAGATAAAAAGGATTTAAATCTTTTAGAAGGATTGCAAGCTTATTTCGGAGTAGGGGGGATATATAAACATTCTGGCGATATGATGCGATATAAAGTAAGTTCTATTCAAAATATAGCAAAAGTTATTATACCACATTTTGATAAGTATCAATTGGTAACTCAAAAAAGAGTGGATTTTGATATATTCAAGCGTATAGTGTGTATTATAGCCAAAGGACCTGTTTCTAGAGAAGATTTGCAAGAAATTGTAAATTTAAAATCTTCTATGAATTTAGGTTTATCAGATTCATTAAAAGAATCTTTTCCGAATACTAAAGAGTTAGCTAGACCTCTAGTAAAGTATAATGGTATTCCAGATCCAAATTGATTAACTGGATTTTCTGAGGCTGAAGCATGTTATTACATTAGTATTTACGATTCACCTCAATCAAAATTAGGAAAGGCAGTTCAATTGGTATACGTAGTAACTCAGCATATTCGTGATGAGGAGTTACTGAAGGGGTTGATAGATTACTTTGGAGGATGTGGAAAATACAGTAAAAGAAAAGATGGTGGGGATTTTAAAGTACTTTCTATTAAGGATATAACCACTAAAATAGTACCATTTTTTGATGCGTATCCTTTACAAGGGGTAAAATCTTTAAATTTTAGAGATTGAAAACTAGCAGTTGAAATAATGGAGAATAAAGGTCATTTGACTGAAGAGGGGTTAAAGAAAATACAAACTATAAAGATGAGGATGAATACAAAAAGATTTAGTTAGAAAAAAGACAAAAAGACTACTTAAATTTATTTAATATATAACTCGCACCGAAAGGTGGCTGACTTAACATGCGGTGGAATTAGCACATATTAGTGTTGCGGCGATGGCTGCTGGGATATTATATATCCTTAGATTCTGCTTGAGCGTAGTGCGATGAAAGTTGCACGCTACGTTCTTAGAGGGGGAAAATCCGAGAGGATCTACCTATCTCAACTATTTAATTCGATGATCCGCGAATAACCTTACCACAATTTGAATGCTCTAAATTATTATATAGTTAATAGATGGTTAATATATATGTTTAGGTGTTACAGTATATAACCAATATATAATATACAGCTTTTAACCAATATGTAATATATATTGTTTAGGTGTTACAGTATATAACCAATATATAATAACCATACCTTTTTATTATATTGTTTAGACCACATGCGTTGCATGGCTGTCTTCAGTTAATGTCGTGAGATTTGGTTAGGTCCATTAAATTAACGTAAACCCTTGTTTTATTTTATTAAATAAGGCAGCTCACCGCTTACAATTGGATTGATAATAGGGACTAAGACAAGTCATCATGGCCTTAATATTGTGGGCTGATATGTGTTTTGGGAATACACTAAATTGGCTAAAACTATCAAACTCCGGGGACACCCTAAAACTTATGAAACCAAGCATTATTCAAAAGGATATTTGCGGCTGAACTAATTATTCAGGTACGGTAATATATCATAAGATGAGTGAAAACGAAATGGGTTATCGCGGATCTAAATCAGATGTTAGTTTAATATCTGTAAAAGAGCAACGAGTAGACGGTAGTTGACCTCTTTTTATAAAAGCCAATCCAAAAAATATAAAAAGAAGTTTAAGGTGTACTCTAATGGGCTTTGAAAGAAGTTGCCGAAATTTCGGTCTATTTTCTAATATTATTGAAAGTAGTCAGATCAAAATCCCTACTAAGGTATTATTAAGTAAAAATTATTCTACCTTATCTATCCTAGACCCTTGATTCTTAACAGGGTTTTCAGATGCTGAAGGTTCTTTTATAATTTCTATTTATAAAGATAATAACAGTAAATTAAAATGAAGAATTTCGGCTTATTTCTCTATCCATATCCATAGTAAAGATGTTTCATTATTGGAGATGATACATAATACTTTTGGAGTAGGAGTTCTTCGTAAAAATAATGAGAACACTGTATTATTTAGAGTTAGTGACATACAAGAACTGCAAGTGATTATAGATCATTTTAAAAAATACCCTTTAGTTAGTGCTAAGTATTCTGATTTTTTATTATTTGAACAATGTTATAATATCATAAAAAAAAAAGAACATTTAACTCAAAATGGGTTTAAAAGAATTATAGAATTACGTGCTTCACTAAATAAAGGTTTATCCCCTGAATTAAAAGAAGCTTTCCCTAACAACAATCCAGTTGTTAGAACAGAATATGAATTTAAAGGTATACCAGATCCTAATTGAATTTCCGGGTTTGCTACTGGAGATTCTTCATTTAGAGTTTCTATTGAAAAAAGTTCAAGTAAAATAGGTAAAAGAGTAAGATTGTGTTTTGATACTTGTTTACACATTAGAGAGAAAGAACTTTTAAAAGGGATAGCTAATTATTTTAGTTCATATGATTCTAATCTTACTAAAGAAATGTCAATTCAATGTTCTGAAAAAAATAATACTTGTTTATTGCAATTTAGGAATAATTCAGACATAGAAAATAAAATTATACCTTTTTTTAAAGAATATTCTATAAAAGGTGTGAAAGCATTAGACTTTAATGATTGATGCAAAGTCGCTGAATTAGTAAAGAATAAAGAACATTTAACTATAGATGGTTTAAATAAAATCACAGAAATTGCAAATGGTATTAACTTAAATAGAAAATGATAAAGTTTAAGAATTTTTTTTTTTTTATAATTACTAGGTTAAATTTGATTTCCATGATAGACGTGCCACATAAGCCTACCTTTTGGCTTAGGACGCTAAGAAGGTGGGTGAAACTATCAAACTCCGGGGAACTCCTAAAGATTCTGATACCAAACCACGTGCTAAAGTACGTAGGCGGATGAATTAATCACTCATGTACGGTAATAAGTCAGAATATAATCGAAAGAGCAATGGGCAATCGCGGATCTAAGTCAATAACAGTTTTACAATCACCTACAACATACAAAACTGTTATTGTAAAAGAGCAACGAGTAGACGGTAGTTGACGTAGTAATTCTTTATTACGTTTAAGGTGTATTCTAATAAGTTTCGAGAGAAATCGAGTAGTCAATGTCCTTTCTAAGGGGCAAATTATATTAAAACGCTGTTTTACAACCGGTATATCTAATATACCCTCATCCTTACCTACTTCTGTAGAATCTCGCGCCATTAATCCTTGATTTGTTACGGGATTCACGGACGCGGAGGGATGTTTTATTATCCAAGTAAGAAAAAGAGGTAATTACTGATCTTGCGAGGCTAGATTTGTTATTGCTTTACATGAAAAAGATAGAATGCTACTTGAACAAATTCAAAGATATTTTGGAGGGGAAGGTAGTATTTTAAAACATGGGAAAGATAGTTGTCAATATGTAGTAGGTTCTTTAGAACAAATCACTAAAGAAATTCTTCCTCATTTTGATAATTATCCTTTAATATCTAAGAAGTGTGCGGATTACCTTTTATTCAAAGAGGCTGTAAATATAATGTTTGCTAATAAGCAAGCCTCCTTGGATATTACAAGAGAAGAATTTATAGCAAAGATTGTAGCAATAAGAGCATCTTTAAATTTAGGTTTATCACCCGAATTGAAATCTAGTTTCCCTAATGTAATTGCCGTGCCTCGTCCAAACGTTGAAGATATTACGATACGTGATCCTCATTGAGTAGCAGGGTTTACATCAGGTGAAGGTTGTTTTTTAATTAAGACAAGCGTAACCAAAATGACTAAGGTAGGGCACAGTGTTCAATTACTATTTCAAATAACTCAACATGAGCGTGATGAGCTATTGATGGAAAGTCTAGTAACTTATTTTGGATGCGGTGTGTTAGTAAAGGATTCTAAAAATAATGGTACTAGAGTGTATTACCGTGTAACTAAATTTTCAGATATTCGTGATATTATCATACCGTTATTCCAAAAATACAGCATATTAGGAGTAAAAGTTCACGATTTCGAGGATTGATGTAAAGTATGTAATATCTTAGTAACAAAGGGGCATCTAACTAAAGAAGGGTTGGATAATATATTAAAAATAAAAGCAGGAACTAATAAAGGTAGACACGAATAATACTATTATCCGTATCGAGCTGGAAAAGGATTTGTTTTTTTTACACGGGTGTAATAATGTGAATATAGTGGACCTATGATAAAATTGGCGAATTGAGACAAAAGGATGCAATAATGCGAATTGGAGCTAATCCCCAAAATAGGATAAAGTATGGATTGTAGTCTGAAATTCGACTGCATGAAAAAGGAATTACTAGTAATCGTGAGTAATCACATCACGGTGAATTTTATCTCAGATAGGTACTAACCACTCGTCAGGCGCTGAAAGGAGTATGTGCAATAAGTTTGGTTACTGCTGTTTGTTATTCTAAAGTTAGAGGTTTAGATCTTTTGGCAGAGGATCTTCGTATGCGTGACTCTGATTGGTGTTAAGTCGAAAACCAAAAAGAAATTGAGACCTTCTTTTTATTTTTCTAAAAATACCAAACTCCGGGAATACCCTAAAGCAGTTTATGCCAAATCTACATATGAAACAATTAAAGTAGATGGCCTTTCGTAATGGATAAGGGTATGGCAATAAGGTAACTGATTAGTCGAAAGATTGAATGGGCTACCGCGGATCTAAGTTGACTCTATTCTCACTATAGGATATAATCTCAAGTATGATTATGTATAGTAGATAGATCATAAAAGAGCAACGAGCAGATGGTGTTTGTAGGTCCACTGGTTACTTATAGTGTAACCGAAAACGGAAATAATTAGTTTTTACCAAATAAATTAGTATTGACTTTATTTCCGAAGTCTAGGTTCTGAATAGTTCCAAGGTGGAATATTAAGGTATGCTCTAAATAAAGTAAAAATACTTTTATTTACTTCGTCTCAGACCTAAATACAAGGTAAATACTTTGTACATGGTCGAAGAAGTATTAACTGATACGGTTCGGGTTGGGGAACTAGCCCGGGAATAATAAAAATAAACGATACACCCAAAAAAAAAATAAACCAAAAATTAAAAAAAATGCAAAAAAAAAGCCGGTGCAAGGAGCATAAATATTTCATATATTTATATGGTTCGAATCCATAAACAGGATAATGGGTAGTTTAAAGATATTATTTTACAATAATAATAATTTAGGATTGTTTGAATTTAAGGTTTATATCTTGGCTTATGATATTTATATTTTAGGTGTGCGCCGTGTAGAGGCATTGTTGTCGAGGCAAATAATTGCTTATCATTACTCGAACATGATAGTAGCAACAGAGTTAGGTCGAAGGGAAAGCCTGGAACTGAACATAGCATCTCTGTTAAAGCGGTCACAGTCAATAACCCGAATAATTGATAATAGGATTCGCGAGCTATACACTCTATGGTTAAAGTTATACTATTTGAAGTGAATTGTCCATTGGCCTCAAATATAGGGCACTCTCATTACGGGTAAGGGAGAGTTCAGACGGAAAGATGGATGAACCTAAGCCATTTTTCTCGAGTCGATCTGACAAGATACGCAATAAGCGCATTGAAGGACGAGAAATCGCAACCTAAGGAGTGAAGACGGACAACAAATCGCAACCACGGGATTGCCGATAGATTGATTATGAAGAGCCAAGGTTGCATGTGAATAGCCAAGGTTACATGCGAAGAGTCAAATCAGAGGGCTTATTAAGGATCGACCCGTCTCTCGTAGGACTTTTTTTTTTCACCGCTACGCCTCTTTCGACCAATATAACAACACGAATCTTACTCCTACACCTGTTTACACTACATCAGCCAATCTCGTTCTACATACCAGCATTTTGTTCCGCTAACCTTACCATTCATCTTGCACCATACCTATTTCGAACTTCAATACCCTGTCCAGCCATGTCTTCTGTAAAATACACACACAAATACACCAACCAAAGCGTTACCGGTTCTCCTCTGATGGATGGTCGACCTCTTGTCATCCCTCGAGCGGATTCACCATTTGGCGAAGACTTTACCTATTCAATTGAAAATCAGATTCTTGACTCATTGGAGGAGGAAACAGGTAAAGTGTTATTGAAGACCCTTTCACCGAAAACGGTTGTCGGGTATCCAGCCAACGAAATAAACCCGTGCGTCAGGGGGGATCACAACTCTCCTATCATTAAAAAAGAAGATGAGTGCATACCGTTGATTTCATCTCGGCCACATTCACCTTCACAAACTACCCAACCGGAAAAATCGACTCCCACCAAAAGAACATCACCTCTAAAAAGATCAGGTCGTATTGCTAAAAGACGGTCCCCTACCACGACTAAGAGTTCTCTTATCAAATGGTATAGCGAGGAAGGGTATTTTCAAGTCGGATCGCGAAGAATTTCTAAAGATAAGGCTACCGAATTTATCCTACGGGGAATCGAGGATGATAGAAGGGAAAAATTGAAAAAGAAGATTTCAGAAGCGAAGGAATTATTTACTATGGTTAAACGAGAATGTATAAAGGTTTTTCAAGAAGACGTCGATGATCTGGGGGTTAATTGGTACGATGATAAGGATATTCACCAAGAGTTGTTCGATGCAGGTATAACGATTACGCCGTATATGCGTAATATTATATTCTATATAAAACAGTAGTATATCAGCCATTCGACCTTCCTTATCTATAAAACGTTTCTTTTTCTAACGGTTCGGGTTGGGGAACTAGCCCGGGAATAATAAAAATAAACGATACACCCCAAAAAAAAAATGCCAAAAAACAAATATAGCTTTTTTCCCTACGGCTACGCGGGAAAATTCAATAAAAGAAAGTAAGGAGTCCGAGTCCCTTTATTAAACACTGATGGACAAAGTATATAAATCACACTAGACAAATCTAAGCAGAATAATTTTACGGTATTGTATTATATCTGAATAATACAAAGGAAGTTCAAATCTTTCTATTCTGGAATGCCATACAACTCATTAATATTATTAATTTTATCTAATTCAATTACATCAAGACGAGACAAATCAATCCTGTTCACAGCAACAGTTATATTTATAATTATCCTTTCAGTATTTATAGCCTATAATAATTTACATATTTTATTTTTAGTATTATCTTTGGAAAATGGGTTAGGATTAACCCATATTGCTGCTACAATGAACTCGTTCCCTGTTAGGGATTTAAACACATTATTAACTTTACTTCTAAAAAGGGTTATAGTTGCTGTAAGGCAAGGGTACGATAAGGGTAATGGGATAAGCTATTCATTAAAAGTTAAAGCAAAATCTGATGAAAAGATCTCTACTATATTATCAAGTATGCCTTCAACATTCAACTATAACACTAAAAGAAAGTTTAATACTTTATCTAAAGTAAACTCTATTAAAAAATTAGACCCCTTCTTTATTACAGGTTTAGCGGATGCAGAGTCTAGTTTTATGATATTTATTCGTAAAAATACTAAGATTAAAGTTGGTTGAGTAGTGGAGGCTAGATTTGCAATTAGTTTTCATAAAAAAGACTTACCACTTTTAGAGTTAATTCAGTATACTTTTGACGGAGTGGGTTCTATAGTACGTCATTCAAAAGATAGTTATAGTTTATGCGTTAGCTCTCCAAAGGATTTAATTCATACTATTATCCCACATTTTGACAAGTACCCTTTAATTACAAAAAAAAGATCTGATTATGAGCTATTTAAACGTGTAGTAGAACTTATGAACCAGAAAGCCCATTTAACCGTTGAGGGTTTACAACAAATTATAAGTATTAAAGCTGTTCTAAATAAAGGTTTATCAGATGAATTAAACCTTTCATTTCCTGACGTTAAATTTACTACACGTCCTCTATTTCCAGTGAGTAAAATACAAAATAGTAACTGAGTATCCGGATTTGTCGAAGGTGAAGGTAACTTTATGATTATGCTTAAAAAAAATCCATCTCATAAATCTGGTATACAGGTTGCATTGAGATTTAAAGTGACTCAACATAACCGTGACGTTGAGTTTATTAAAAGTTTTGTAGATTTTTTTGGTTGTGGTAATTGCTATATTGGTGGAGATTGCGTAGATTTCGTTGTTACAAAGTTTTCTGATATTACTGATATAATCTTACCCTTTTTTAGTAAATACCCTTTACATGGCTGTAAAAGATTAGATTTTCTGGATTTCTTACGAGTTGTTGAGATTATGCAAAGTAAAGCTCATATAACTGGGGAGGGACTAGAACTAATTCGTACAATAAAATCCGGAATGAACAGAGGAAGATGTGTTTAATTTCTCACTATAGCTGTTTAGAGTAAATTAAACAAAAAAAACAAAGGAGAGTTCCTTCATCGGTAAGAAGGGTTGAGCTGTAAACTCAATAGTAATATACTTTTAAGAGTTCGAATCTCTTGTCTCCTAGATTTTTTTATAATATAAACAATTAAATAATGATGTATGATTATGATTACTGTATATATTTATGTTATATTCTTTAATAGCCCTTATAGCTCAATGGTAGAGCGGAATACTGTTAATATTATGATAAATGTTCAATTCATTTTAAGGGCTTGCACAGATATACCTAATAGAGGGCTGTTGTATCCTTACAATATTGGAAGTTTTAAGTATATTTTGCTATATGCTTTAAGAACTTTTTTTTCAAACATTTTATTATTTATTTAATTATTTAAAACAATCGCGTTTGCGACACCTTTGTGACGCCTTTGCGTTTGTGACAATTTATAATCCAGGCATATCTATTATAGAATAATAAGTCTAAATTATTTATTAAAAAATGTATCTTAGTACAGTTATAGTACTATTACCTAATGTAATTGATGTATAATAATAACTGTTATGAAAGTGGTAAATAACAATTTTACATGTTGTATATTGTGAATGAAATGACATTTAGTGGATATAATGTATATAGTTTAAACTTATTATATATTATTGCTATATTATTAGGTATACTAGTTATTATTAGCAAAAACCCTATTGATATATTATTTGGGGTAAACTATCAAATTCCGGGGACACCCTAAAGCTTATGATACCAAGCTGTAGTTGAAAGACTATTAGTGGATGAATTAATCACTCATGTATGGTAAAAAGTCATAAGATGATCCTTTATATTAGCAAAGGAGAAATAGGCAATCGCGGATCTAAGTCAGTAACATAATAATTACTGTAAAAGAGCAACGATTAGATGGTAGTTAGTAGTGGTATTTAAGTAAATAATATTACTACTTAAGGTATAATCTACAAATTAAAAAAAAATATGTGATTGTAAATAATTTCAATCTAAACTTACTTACATTTTATTCTGATGTAGACTCAGGAGGTGTCTCCTACTCTAATCATAAATATATTGTATTACAATCCCGTGTACCCCGACCTCACCAATTAAATGATCTCTTGATAAGGTCATATCATACTAAATCTTTAAGTAGCTTACGTACACCCTTAGAGTTAAATCCTTGATTTATAACTGGATTTACTGATGGGGAAGGTTCATTCTCATTAAGTGTTAGAGATATAGATAAGTATACTAAAAAAGGAAAAGTACTCTATGTATTTTCAATAATATTACATAAGAAAGACGAGGGTATATTAAGAAGTATCCAATCTACACTAGGAGTAGGTAAAATATATACACATGGAAAACAAGGAGTACAATTCCGCGTTGAATCTAAAAAAGAGTTATGTATTTTAATAGAACATTTTGATAAATATCCGTTAATAACCAAGAAAGCTAAAGACTTCTTATGTTTTAAAAAAGCAATTTTCTTAATAAAAAACAAAGAACACTTAACAAAACAAGGTATGCTAAAGTTAGTATCTCTAAAAGCTTTAATGGGTAAAGGTCTTACTAATGAATTAAAAACTGCCTTTCCTGATCTTATTACAGCAAATGAACTAGGGATATCTGATTTAACTTTATCTCCAGATTTAATAATAGATCCTTGTTGATTAGCAGGGTTTATTTCAGCGGAAGGTTGTTTTATTATAGGTATTTATAAATCTACATCTGTAAAAACAGGATACCAAGTACAGTTAAAATTTGTACTAAGTCAACACATAAGAGATAAAGAGTTATTTGAATATTTTGTAAAACATTTAGGGTATGGTTATACAGCTGTAGATAGAGAAGGAATTTATTTCATAGTTACTAAATTTTCAGATTTAAAAGATAAACTCTTACCTCTATTACATTTACAACATCCCGTAGTAGGTTATAAATATTTAGATTATTTGTATTTTATGGAGGCTGTAGAAATGATTCAAAAAAAACTCCATTTAACAGAAGAGGGTTTAAATAAACTACGTGAGATACAAGTTTTAATGAACAGCGGAAGAAAAAACACACCTGAACAAGATACCGATTCAGTTACAACAGATTAAACTATGTGTTTGTGTGTGCGGGTAATACAAGAGGGGTAATTAGCAGCTTAGCTTTAAAATAGGTATGTAAGTTTTTAAAAGTAGGCTTTTTAATTTGTGATTGTTTCGGTCTTATTCTTAATAGGTTTATTTTTATGCATATCTTGTTATTTAATTCTAACAGGGTTAAACTTTATAGGATTATCTTACTTGCTTGTGTACATTGGGGCGGTAGTAATAAGTATGAATAAATTTGCCGCGTTGGTTCGAATCCAACTTTACAAGGTCCTTTTAGATAAGTGATATAACTACGTTTTATCTTACATTAATAAAAAATATAGAGATTTTAGTTCTCTTACTCTTAAAAAAAAACTTATTAAAACAAAGACTATCCCTGGCACGGTTGGTCTTATTTGGCTGCAAGGGAGAACAATGGGCAACTATAGACATCTAGGTAATATAGGCAACAATAGACATATAGGAACAAAACCCATATTATGAGCTAGTTGTTACTCTACTATGACCTATAAAGATTCGCTAAATAACACAGAATTTTACGAATGATTGTGTGGGTTCGTAGACGGTGAAGGTTACTTTAGAATTAAAAAAGATAGTAGACGAGACAGATTTCCATATGTTTTTGAGTTTACGATACTTTTACATCTCTTTTATTATTTCTTAATTATATTTTGTCCAAAGCGTCGAATCAATTATTTTTTTATTAAAAAAAAATCCATTCATTTTTATACTAAAATAAATACTTCATTAAAAGTTCATTCTAGTCCCTTTAAATATGTGGGGTCTAGTCCACGCCTTGGGATCCAAGCTAAGGTAAATTATTCCTTGTTAAATAGGATGAAAACTAAACAAATGAATTCAGGAATTTGTTATTATTCAACTAATAATAATCTTATTGTAAATGTGGAAGCAGAATTTAAAAAAGATGAATCAAAATTAAATCCGCATTGAGTATCTGGATTTGTAGATGCAGAGGGTAGTTTTATGGTTAGGGTATATAAACAAGCAGGGAAAACAGGATGAGGTGTCACACCAAGTTTTTCTATCCATTTACATAAAATAGATATTGATATATTATATGCATTACAAAATTATTTTGGAGTAGGTAATGTATATTTAAATAAAAATGGAAAATCAGCTAGTTATATAGTTAGTAATTTAAAAGATATAAATAATGTTATTATACCTCATTTTAAAAATTATCCTTTACAAAGCTGTAAATGCATTGATTTACAATTATGATCTTTGTGTATTGAAATTGTAGTTAATAAAGAACATTTAACTATAAAAGGGTTAAATAAGATAGTTGAACTTAAATCTATTTTAAATAAAGGTTTATCTGAAATATTAAGAGTAAATTTCCCTGGTATTAATTTAATAGAAAGGCCAATATTTCAAGTGAACAAAGGACCACTTAATCCTTATTGAGTGAGCGGTTTCACCGAGGGTGATGGTTCTTTTTATGTCACTATTTTTTTTTTTCAAAAAAAAATTGAAACTAACTATGTAAGAATGTTTTATAGTATTGCTTTAAATAATAGAGAAACTCCTTTAATTCGAAAAATACAAGAGTACTTTAAAGGAATAGGTTCAATAGTAGAAAGTATTGATAATAATTATAACACGGTGAAATATAAAGTAGTCTCGATTAAAGATCTTAATGAATTTATTATACCTCAATTTGATACTTATAAATTTTTTGGAAATAAACATCTTAATTATTTAATTTGAAAAGAAATATTATTGTTGGTTAACTCTAAAGCTCATTTAACTGCTGAAGGTTTAAAGAAAATTAGATCTCTTCAGTCTAAACTTAATAAATGAGAAATTTAGATTAATCCTTTGCTAGTAGTTCTAATAAAAAAAGCCCATGAGCCTTGCCTTGTCCCCCATAAGGCTCTCTCTCTGTGAGAGAGAGAGGTGACGATAAACCTGTTCTTGATTATATTCAAACTAGTTTAAATTTAGGTAATGTGATATGTAATGGTAAATTTTGTAGATTTAGTGTTTATAGAAAAACCGATATAAAAGAGATAATTAGTGTTTTTAGTAAATATCCTTTGAATTCATCTAAAAGACTTAATTTTGAAGATTGAAAAAAAGCTTTTGAACTTTATAATGATGAAAATATAAATGGTAATAGAGAAAATATTCTTTCTATTGTAGAGAAATTAAGGGAAGGTATGAATAAAGGAAGATATTATGAAACTTTTAAAGTGGATGATGTAAAAATTACTAAATATTGATTATTAGGGTTTATAGAAGGAGAGGGCTCATTTAATTTTCAAAAAAAAGGGTTTGCAGTTACTTTTACTTTAGGACAGGTATCTCGAGATAAACCTTTATTAGAAAAAATTGTTGAGTTTTTAAAATCTCATAGTGGAAATTTATATACTAAAGAGTCTTTTTTAACTATATATGATAAAGCTAAAGAGAATAATATAAATCAAAATCCTTATTCAGAAATCCGAAGTTCTAGTTTATATTCTTTACGTAAAGTGCTTGTACCTTTATTAAGCGATTTAAATTGACGTTCAAAAAAATATAAAGATTTTAAAGATTGAACTTTAGTTTTAGATTTAAAAGCTGCAGGTCTTCATACTGCATCTGAGGGTAAAGAACTTATTTTAAAGATATACTCTCAAATGAATAATAACCGTCTATCCACTAAAAAATCAGATGTGAATGTAGATGTAGATAAATTACATTATGAAATTAAACTTTTGTTAGCTAAATCTACTGACCACACAAGTAAAGCCAATTCTGTTAATCTTCATTTAGAAAACGGAGAACTGGTAATGTCTTTCCCATCAATATATAGTTGTGCCAAATTTTTAGGTGTTAATAAGTATAGAGTTTCTCAAAGTTTAACTTTGAATAAACCGTTTAATGTAGATAATAAGGTTTACTATGTGCGTAACGCATAAATTTACAATATAAGTTACAATAACTTATCTGGTACACAATTAAGAAGGTTGAGCTAAGTTGTTTATTTATATGTTACCATAGGTGCGGTAAAAAAACGTATGGTTAGATCATTTAGATCTAATTTTGCAGCGTGGGTTAGAATCCCACTCTACAAGGTACTTTTAATTATAAACAATTTTTTTTTTAAAATAATGTTGTACAAACTTCCTTCTTTATTTAAGTTTAAAAGGGAAGCACCGTCAGCTTTCGCTTTATTTTTTTCGACGTTATTTCGAATATTCGCAATAAATAGAAATAAATTAGCGCAAGAGGAATCATATTTTTCTCAAAAGTCGTCCTGCAGCAACCACGACGAAGAATTTATTAAATGATTTGTAGGGTTCTCAGATGCAGAGTCTAATTTCACTATAGTCTTATATAAAGATAAAACTGGTAAAATTATATCTTTTACTTTCAGATTTTTGATAGAGTTACACGTTGATGACATAGATGCTTTAAAATTAATAAAAAATAAATTAAATCTAGGAAATGATATAGTAGTGTATGGTAATAGTTGTAAATTTACGGTAACACATCGAAAAGATATTTATAAATTAATAGCTATATTTGATAAATATAACCTAAATACTACTAAGTACCTTGATTATTTAGATTTTAAGAAAGCTTTTAATTTATATCTGGGAAGAGATAAGACAATTAAAGAGAAACAAAATTTAATAGATCAAATACTAGAATTAAAAAATAGAATGAACAAGTCTCGTGTTAATTTTAGTTTACCTGCAGATCATCAAATAGTAATATCTGGTCCTTGATTACTAGGGTTTATTGAGGGAGAAGGTTCATTTTATTTAGATAGAACTGAATTTAGACCTGTTTTTTCAATTATACAAACTGAAATACAGCTACCTGTAATGGAAAAAATTAAAGAATTTTTAGAGAGTAATTTAGGGTTTGATAAGTATTCTATGTTTAAATTAAAATGTTCATCCGCTATATCTATTAAAAGAGGTAAAGCTCTAAATAATAGTAAATCGTTAGCAGTAGTTGTAATTAATAATACAAATATCTTAAATAATTATTTAATACCCTATTTAGAAAAAAAAAATATGCCGTTTATTACTAAAAAAGGTAAAGATTTTTATGATTTTAAAATTATATGCACTGCTGTGTATAATGGAACTTATAGAACAGAGGAAATAAAACTGTTAATCTTAAAATTGTCGTATTCTATGAATAACTTTAGATTAAGTACAAACTCAGATTTAAAAAAAGTTCCTAGTTTATTTAAGGAAAGTTTAGATAAAATCATAAAAGCAAAACCAACGATTAGACATCTTGATGATGGTCGTCAATTAGATATTGTCACTGGAAAAGCGGTGAATACACGTTGAACTAATTGTATTTATGAAATAATTAAAGATTCAGGAGAAATGTTCTGAGCGTCTACTTTAAACGAGGCGGCTGAAATTTTAGGTGTAGATTTTAGAACAGTAAGAAGGCATTTAGAACAGGAAGACTTATACTCAAATGGATATTACGTCGAAATAAATGGCCATAAGGTTAGAAGAATACCAGTATTTTATCCTTAAGAATCCACTCTTTTTTTTTGTGTGGGCAAAAGACTATTTGGTCCTGGAATTATAGTTAAGTCCTTAATAGGGAATAAATTTATTAAACTAGGAAGGTAGTTCTAGCAACACGGTAATGTAATGAGTACGCCGGAAAAAAAATCCATTGTAGGATGGTTATCCTGAACGCTGTTTTGGGATACGACGATGAGCCTTTAGTTACTTATGTAGCAAGGAAAAAAAAAATTAAAAAGAATTAAGAGCATAGGAACTGAAAGAAGGTTCAACTGTACAGTTCTATACTTGTAGAAAAAATTAGGTGAATACGGTTAATAATATCTTAATTAAAGACCGTCGGCAGATGAAAATGTCGCAACAGACTGGATCACCGGGGCTAGGTTGCAATACCTGTTCTAATGTACAGTCGGATTCTAATACGAGTGTGAAATCGTAAGGAGGAAAGACAATACAGTAAGCTACACACAGTTGTATAATCATTCATACTATGATAGTTACTCCTAGATATGATAGTGTTAACTAGACGCTAGCTTAATCTTAATTAGAATTGATCTATATTATTTTTATTTATATTAATGCTAATAAATGTTAGGATATCGGAATTATTAATTGATAGTATAAATAGTATACCTTTAGCCATATTATTAGGTAGTTTTTTTAATTATTTTGTTAATAATGTTTTACCTTACATGGTGATTACTAATAATTTACTTTATCATTTTAGCATAAAAAAAAAATTAGCCAATGTAACATCTGTATCATGAGATGGATATTTAGCAGAAACTTCTCATATAACAAGTATAGGAAATATCATCTATGGAAATTATTCTATATGATTAATACTTACATCCATTATATTATTATTAGCCATGACTGGGTGTATTATAATTACTTTAAAAGAAAAAAAGTAAATAATTCTGAATTTAATGCGCGTAAAGGGCTAGTTAACCCCAGCTCTAAATATCTTTTCAAGCCTAAATTTTATATATTAAGTAGTCGGTCTTTTAGTACCGTTAATAGTTCTCTTAAAACAGATGTTTGTACTCAAAATAATACTATTGCATTGAACCTTTTACCGGGTTGGGTTACAGGATTTTCAGATGGTGAATGTTCTTTTTCTGTTAATATTGTTAAAAACAGTCAATATAAAACAGGTTGAAGTATAATACCTATTTTCTGTATTGAATTGCATAAAAGAGATTTAGAGACTCTTTTAAGAATACAGATGTTTTTTGGGGGTATAGGAAGGATTAATCACCTTAAAGAAAAAGGTCATGTCGTCTATTCAATAACTTCTGTTAAAGACTTACATAACGTGATCATACCTCATTTTACGAAGTACCCTCTTTTAACTATTAATTTATTTAAATTAATTATTAATTGGGACTCTATTTCATATAATAATATGCTGAATGGTATTAAACATATGATTGATAGTATCATAAATAGTAATGATCGCTCTAAAATACCTGTAAACTGAGAGGGGTTTTCATATTTAGAGGATCCCAAAAAAGGGAATGCTTTATCTATGGATAATCAACAAGGAGGTGGTGCTCAGGGTAATCAAGGTGGTGCTCAGGGTAATCAAGGGGGTAATACTCCTGCATTAATCCAAGGGTCTCCGGATATAAAACCTAATGGTAAGTATAATACACCTAATATGCAGTATACACCGGGTGGTAACAACCAACCC
>Ga0247764_1000027_pt1 | contig 68129 bp, 52 predicted proteins | sample UWRJL051202B4_FD_179932 | JGI IMG/M metagenome (GOLD analysis project Ga0247764, IMG submission 179932) | Plant litter microbial communities from Arlington Agricultural Research Station in Wisconsin, United States - UWRJ-L051-202B-4 | ecosystem: Environmental > Terrestrial > Plant litter >... | reverse complement strand
GAGCGATCTATCAAGAGAATATTCGTACAGGCCCGCCCCGCCTGCTGCCAGGGCCTGGAGCTGTCCGTCTGAACCACCGAAGCAGGATACATCCTTGAAATCGCCAAGGCTCAACGCCACGGCCAGAGGTTCAGTAACAAGGATCGCAATGGCCGAAGCCTCGCAGTTATGCGCATCGGTTACATATACATCATAGCTGCCAGGCGCCAATGCAGTGATCTCATTTTGTGCACTGCCGGTAGACCAGCTATAAACATAAGGCGTTGTGCCCCCCTGCGGTGTAAGCGTAATAGATCCATCGGTCGACCCGGCGCACGAAACACCGAAGCTATGATAATCCGAAACAACAGGGTGTAAAGACAATACCCCAGGCTCCTGCAGATCGTAGGGGAATTCTTTTACGCATCCCTTCGAATCGGTAATAGTCACCGTGTATAAACCGTCGCCTAACCCCGATATATCTTCTGTGTTAACCTGCGTAGACCATGCAAAGGCATACGGCGCTGTACCGCCTCCGGGAGTCAGATTCAGCGCACCGTCTTGCCTGCCATTACAACTAATAGGCTGGCTTACGCTGATGCCACCGGTTATAACCGGCCTTATACCCACAAATTTATCGACATAACCTTTACATCCCCTGCTATCCATGACATGGACCTTATAAGTTCCGGAAACAAGGCCACTGAATAATACCGGTGAACTCTCATTAAAATATGCCTGATCATCTATCGAATATTGCAGCGCACCCGTACCTCCTGTAGCCGGAGCCAGGCTGATCGCCCCGTCGACGATCTCCGTACAGCTTTGCAAAGAAGTATTGACAGTAGGAAACACAAAGGGCGCCGGCTGATCAATAACAACCGGGGCCGTCACCTTCGTACAGCCTTTGGAATCCTTTATCGTAACAGTAACCGTACCCGCCGGTAATGTTTCAAATAAATTACTGTTCTGAAAAGTAGAGCCGTTAATCGAATATCTGAATACCCCGATGCCCCCTGACGCACCCTGCAGTTCAACAGTACCGGTAGATATACCGTTACATTCTAAATCTTCATGCGTCACGCCGGTATAGGTAATTTCCGATGGTTGAATGATCTCGACAATTGGGTGATCCGCCGAAACACAACCATTGGCATCTCTTACCGTAACCGTGTAGATGTCCGGATAAAGCGACGACACATCTGCATTTCCCTGATATGCCACAGAATATGTTCCGCCGGCAACACTGTATTGAAACGCGCCCGAACCTCCGGAAGCCTCTACCCGCAATACACCATCGTTCTTCGTCCCCCCGGTATCGTTTAGATTGCAACTGGTATGGCCACCGTTACCATTGTCCGAAATAGCATAGGCATCGCCTACACCTACAGGTGCCGGAGCCGTTATAGACACCGCCGCGCTTGTACCCAAACAACCCTTCGAGTCTTTTACCCGGAAAGTATAATTTCCAACTCCTAGCCCGGAAAATGTCGGACTGGCCTGGTACGAATTTCCACCATCCGAACTATACTGAAATCCGCCTGTACCACCCGACCCCGAAACCGTAATAGCACCATCCGTGGACCCCACACACCGGATCATCGACCCGTTATAATTAGAACTGACTGCCCCCGACGCGACAACAGCAGGAGGATCGGTAATCTCAACCCGCGTTTCTTGCGGGTCGCTACCACACGTAGACACAACATCATCGACCCAGCTTTCAACATACATCGTATAGATTCCGGCTGGTATACCGCCGGCAAAATAGGATGGGTCTAGAGTCACCGGTAAAGTACCCACCTTGGGTGTGTACCCTATTGGCCCTTGTGAGTTCTTCAAAGTAATCCTGAATATCTCCCGGGGTAACAACGCTCGGCCGAATGAACCAACCGTAATCTTTCCGTCATTACCACCTTTACACAAAGGAGATGTCAAAGAAAATGTAGACACAACAGTAGCCCCGGGTGAAAACTTGTACGGCCCTACAGGCGTCGTTCTGGACTCCATACAATTGTCTGCAATCGCACGGAAATATACATTCTGCAAATACTTGCCTCCGATATCATAACCGCTTACCTGCGTGGAATTACCGGAAGTCGTACGGATGCTGGTCCATGGGCCATTACTACTTACTGCATATTGCCATGTATACGACGAAAAACCAGACGTAACAGATAAATCGATTACCTCGCCGGGGCAATACACACGATTCTGATTTACCGCTGTCCCAGTGGTTGTAATGTTAGGCGCAGCAATAATAGTCCAGCTAAAGCTCACTCCCCATATAACGTCCGATCCGGTGTTAACGCAAAACGATAGCGGATAAGTACCGACATCCCAATTTCCCCCATCACTGGTAGATTGATACGCCGTGGCACTAAAGTATTGCGGAAGAGTGTTTGAACCGTATTCACCGATAACAGGGCTTACCACAGAACCAAAATTCCGGGTAAAGTCTATGTTTGGCTGAAATGTACTGGTGGTACCATTAGCACTCGAACTGATCTCGTACGTAACCCAGTATTTCTGGGCATAAGCGCTCCGTAAGCCCGGCGCACCAAGCATAAAGAAGGCCATCGCCGCGATGCAAAACCTGAAACGTCTGGCAAAAATTCCCATAACTGTTCATTTAAATTCTGTATACAAATACATCTGCATTAATCCCTAGTACTCCACCTTAACTTCATCCGAAAACGGACTTTCTCCCGCATCCTTAAAAATCGCCTTTACACGATACCGGTATACCGTATTCATGGCCACATTGCTATCTACCACGCCCTGGCTGTCAGCCGCTACACTCTTATAAAGAGTCATCGGCTCATCATTCTTACTTCTGTAGATAGCATACTTCGATAGCCGTTCCGCGGAGTAGCTCCAGCTCAGGCGAACGCTCTTATCCGTCCGGTTTGCCTCCGCACGAATAGCTTTCACCGCCGGGCGATCGCCAGTGTCAAGACTCTTACCCGATACAGGCTGCGAAGGAATAGAACGGTTGCCCGACTCATCGATAGCCACCAGCCTGTACTGATATTCATTACGATAGTCCGCGATCTTATCGATATACGAAACAGAATCCCTCACAAACCTCGCCACCTCACTCCAGTCGGGGGAATATTTATGCTTACGGAATAGCACCTGCTCATGCACGTCGCTGCTGCTGCTCGCTATCCACACCATCTCTACACTGCCTGGTAACGACCGTACCGACTTAAATACAGGCGGCACCGGGGGCACAACATCAGGCTTGATAACCGTAACCTGCTCCGAATACACCGAAGTATTAAAACGACGATCGACAGCAGCAACCTTATAATAGATTTTCTTCGTGAGCGTTTTCAGATTGATCGAATCTTTGAACGTCGTAACCTTAAGCGGCGATACCGTGATCTGTGCATATTCTGAGTTCTCGAAGTTCGAGCGATATACACGATAGCCGAACAAATCGGGTTCTATATTGGCCTTCCAGCTTAGCCGCACCACACCCGTATTATCGATCTTGAACTGAAGATTTTCAGGCGGCGCCGGTGGAATACTGTCTTCCAGCTGAACTAACACCGGAAATGAGATCCGTCGCTGGTCGTTGTTACCCCGGGTCACAATACGATAGTAGCTGGTCCCGCTAGGCTGCCGGTCAGCAAATTCATGAACCGTAGCCGGCAATATCGAAGGATGTATCGTCTTAAACTCGCCGCTCTCAGAAGGCGCCCGCTGCACTTCATACCCCTGCGCAACGGCCGGCCCGGTACACTCCGTCGTCCAGAATAGCAATACCTGCCGGCTCTTATTGTCCACCGTGTTCTTGTGGATCGCCGTAACACACGTTAACGGATCGATCCCCATCCCCTTAACTATGTTCGACGGCGGGCCGTTTTCGCCGAAGGGCGTAATACCATAAATACGATATTGATACTCTTTGTTGTTCGCGATAGAATCGATCTTCATAAAGTAATCGTTATCTACCTTCGTATTGTTCGTGTTCAGAAAAGGCCGGTCCATGACCTTCCTGTAGGTCTTACCTTTGTCTTCCGACCGCTCCACCACGTAGCTCGTATAAATGCCGCGTAGAAACCGCACAGGCCAACGCAGCTTGGCCACATGATCCTGAAACTCCACCGTAAGATCGGTTGGCTTCGCCAGATCCGCATGATCGGCCAGACCGATATACACAGCACCCGTATCGATGCTCAGTGTCTTGGTCGGAACCTTTGTATATACACGATAGTAATACTTCTCATTTTTACGTACAGTAGAGTCAGTGAACGCCAACCCCGACAACCTCGCCGCCTCGTAAGAAAGATCCGCTGCAAGTAACGCAAACGAGAACCGCTGCTCCATTTCAGAAGACTTGTTTACAATATCCAGCAGGCTTACATCGCCTTTCTTTCCTGGCTTGCCCGGCGTTGCCTGGAACGAGTCGCCAAAAAGAGATTGCGCAGCAATGGCCGCATAATCGTTGGTATCCATAACTTTCTCCCACGCAGCCTGAGGTGCAGGCTTCAATGGTACAGGCGTCATAACCGTTCGCTGCGGTGCCGGCAGCATTTTACCATCACGCAGAACAGTATAACGCTCCACTACATAGCCATACTTATTAGCATATTGCCAGCTGCTGGGGTCGGTCACTGCCCATCGCAATAATATCCTGTCCTGCTGAGCCCGGCCTATCACTTTAACCGTGCGGGCGGAATCAGCATATTGCGCACTACACAACGTATTGCCCAGAACAAAAACAAATACCAAAGTAAAAACTCGTATCATTCCCGCTATTTCTCCGTAAGCTTTAAATTAAAAGTCAATGGCTTCACAAACCGCGGCTGATCGCTGCCCGGTAAACGATAGATAATCTTAACCGTATAACTTCCTTCGCTAAGTATCGGGTAGTTGCTGGAAATGATCCTTTCTAATCTATCCGAAAGCTTCTGTTTTGAAAGATAACGGGCTACCACCTGCTGCTGAATATCGTTGAAGTCCGCAATCATATAGCTCGGAAGGTCATACTCATAGTGCAACAATTGGTGAGACGTTTTATTAAGCGCACCGTCCACCACCTCGATATCGGCAGGATCCTGATATATACTCACAGCTTTCACCGGCGGCATACCCATGTCGGAAACCGTACGGCTAACCTTGATATCACCATCCAGCGGATATCCCTCGTACACCAGGGGATAAACTTCGTTGTGGTAATAAGCGTTATTGCTCAGATCAGCTTCCATCGTGATCAACGGCTTGTTACCGGTAAACTGAGTACCCGAAAGCTCCGCCTTGTCAAAGAATTCGTCCTGATCGACGAACGCACTGATATAATGTGTATACCACGGTATTCGCAGGAAAGCAAAAACCCTGCTGACTTGCTGGCTGGCAAGCTTATCCTGGAACCGCGCGTACTGACTCGACCGGAAGCTGGTGCCAAAGATAGACTTCTCCTGTAACGTCTCTATCGTCCCATCGGCCTTCCGTGTCGTCATCTCCAGATCGAGACCTTCAGTATCGCCGCCCACCTTGTCCGCACCGGTCGTCACGTTGCGATCTACCGCACCCGCTGCTTGTGCAGGAAGATTTACCAGATCGAACTTATAAAGCTGCCCACCCTTCAGGTCAGACGGTAGGGCAAACGTAACTTTGTTCGTAGAATAAGTATAAACATAATCGAACATCGACTGCGATCCATCTTCACCCGTAAAGCGGCCACGCTGCTTCCATTCGGGCCCAGCCTCGAAGAGATAAGGCTGAGCTTGCTTAAGCTTGATGTAACCATCGCTGCCTTCGCTGCGATAGAAGTTGGCCTGGCCGATCAGCGGATAAGTGTACTCTATATTACTAAGCGGTATGTAATCAGGTGCCTCACCCGTTGTAAACGTAACCTCCATCTTCTGAACAACCTTCTGCCCATCACCCACAACAACGGCCCAGTTCCCACGTACAAACTCTTCGAAGCTCACCTGCACCGATATTTTTACCGGCTTCTTCGGCGGCAATATTTCGTACGGAGCAAAGCCAACCACATTCTGATCTTCGTTCCATTCCATGGTACCCACAAGATCCCTTCCATCAGAAGTCACCTTCAGGTAATCGAGTTTCACACGGAAGCTACGCTTCTCATCGCTGCCCGATTCCAGGTCCACGATCTCGAACGTCTTCTCCACAGGCATATTGAACACTACCTGTGGTGTGTTGAATACATTGACATCTTTTTCATCCTGAGCCGGCGTAATCTCGGAGATCACCTTCACATCTTCCAGCAACGACTCTGCACTGCGTTGTATCTCACACTTTTCGCCCAGCGTAACCTGGAACTGGCAATTCCCTTTTACCAGGCCATTAAGCACACTGAATCGTCCGCCCACCGTACCCTGAACCCACACCGGGTTTGGCAGCTGCGCCTGCATAAGCGCGGCCGCGGCTATAGAAAGAATACTTACACTTTTCTTCTTACCGAATACCTTGACGCGTATACCGATCTCACCATCAAAGTATGCGTATGACTGGCCGTTGGCATACCAGCCGTTTATACCCAGGCGCTTGTCACTACCCTTGCAGTATACATCGCCATAGTTCTTGATCATAATATCGAAACCCAGCCCGGCGGCAAAGTGACCATAGAACATGAGGAACGACAGGTCGCCCGTACTCATACTTATCGCTAATCCGAAAGCAAATCCACCGCCCGTGCCTATGGCATTCAGATCTTTCATATAGTCGAAGTCACCTTTCAGGATGTTCGTCACCTCCGGCGGTGGCGGCGGACTACCCAATATCTTCGTGCCCACCATAAAATAGCTCGTAACCGCTATACGGAAAGACCCGATACCTAACGCAACGCCTACCCGATCGTCAGGCGTACCGGCATATACATACCATTCACCCGGCGCAAAGTGAAGAACCGCCCAGCCCGCGCGGCCACCTGGCCCTACACCCTGAATAATACCACCGGCCACATTGATAAAAACTTCGAAGCTGCCGTGCAGCACGTTGTTCTCAAAATCATAATCGATCATCACCTTGGCCGAGATCTGCCCTTTCTGCCCGGCCTTATCACCGATCTCACCAAAGATGTCTGTCGACGAGCTGCCGCCATCATCGGCTTTTACCAATCCCTTCGTAGCGTCAGATAATTTTCCCTCCATCTTCCGCACTGCTCCGGCCATCTTACCCGCTGCACCCTTCAGCTTGTCCATATTTAGATCAAGCCCCGGCGTGATCAGGTAGCCGTTACCACCAAACGCTATATAACGAACACCGCCGCCCTTGAAGAAAGCGATCTCGAACGTAACATCCGCATTGAACGCTTCAGGCTTGGGATAAGAACCGACACTCACAACAGCTTTCAACCCGAGCCCCGCCTTTTCGTATGGCACATAGATCACACCCGAAGCCGTTTTACCCAGGTCGCTGCCAAGCCCCTGGTTGTCTATCTTCATACCATAATACACGCCACCTCCAAAGCCATAGATACCAACACCGGCAAAAATAGGAATGCCCACGGGGAAGTTCACCATAGCATCGGCATACCAATACCGCATACCGGTAACACTGCCGAAGATGGCTGTAGCGGTAACTTTTAATCCCGGCGTAAACTCCGCCTTCACCGTACCGTTGAAACCATCACCATACACAAGGTCGTTACGATAGAAGATCAGCCGTCCGTTGATCTTGAACGAACCGCCATCGATGTTCACACCGATCTCGTTTACCTGTATGGTCTTATACTTCCAGCTCTGCCAGCCGCGTGTGCTGTCTATGGTACCGACCAGGGTAAGCCCCGCATCGGCAGCAAACGCCCCACCGTCCGAACCGGTAAGATTCAGCTTTAATGTAAAGTCAAGGCCAACTTCGGTATCGCTTATACTCTTCAAACCAATATCCGTGATCCCGATAGGAAAGCCCGCCATCTTCTGCTGCAGCGCCTCAGAGCCGAATGAAAAGCTGCCGATCTTGAGATACGGCCTTACCGTTTGCAGCTCCAACGCTTCGAAGGTAATTTGCGCCAGCGACACACCCTGTCCACCCTCACTCAGCTTGGCCTCTATATTCATGCGGCCGGTAAGGTTGGCCTTCGGCAGGAATTTACCGTTTGCCACCGTAATGTTCAGGTAAGAAGATTCGTAGATCTCGACCTTGCCGGAGCCCCACAGCGGAAACGTCATATCCGTCGTAGGCGAAACATTGAATACATAATTGCCGCCGGTACTGATAATGCCTTTATAGGCAAACGGCCGGTCTTCTTTACCGATCGGAATAACAATACCTCCTTTGAAACCGGCATTCACCAGTTGATTCGCCTGCAACGTAAGCCCAAGAGAATCCACCGAAAACGCCCAGCCACTCATACTACCCTTATCAACCGTGATCAGGTTCTGAGCCGAAAACTTACCACTCAGCCCCATATTGTCGATCAGCACATTCTCAGCCATAAAACTCGCGCGTGCGCTGCTGCCCTTCGACTGAAACTCCTTCGGCAAGCTCACCGTAAGCTGACGCAGATAAAACCCGCGCCACAGGTTCCGATTGTCCGGAAGAAACTGAGAAGATTGATAATCCTGTGGAAACACAACAGCCGGAGCGTTGCGCAGATCGCTGAAGTCGAACACAGCATCCTTAACCGTAAACCCAAAACCATTAAGACCGTTTACCTGGAATGCCGGCAAACTTACCTGGACAATAAGATCGTTCCAGTCACGAAGCTTTATCGAAAAGTTACTCTGCACATTTCCGTCACCCACGGTTCCATCCGCCTTCTCCGGCCTTAGCAAGTCCCGTGAGAACTTTACCGCCGCATCGATCGCCATCTCCTTAAACCCGTCGCAATCCATCGTCACATACGTCCCCTCTGCCGAACCTTTGGCTTTCAGAATAAGTTGCGACTTCTCACCATTGAGATTTATCGCATAGTCCGTTAACAACTGAAGCTTTGCATCCCCTACAATACCACCCTTCTTCGTGAACTTGATGCCCTTAGCCATAAACGTAAGCACCGTCCCATTCTGCGGCACCTCGAATTCCATAAACACATCCAGCTCAGTATACGCCGGCTTCAACCGGATAGCATTGATCGCAATATCATAACGCAACCCCGCAATCTCCCGCGAGATCCCCACCGGCAGCTCCACCTTGCTGGCCTGGTCGATATTCGTAATAAAGTTCTGTGCCGCGCGCACCTTGGCAATAATAGTATGTGCCAGATCTATATAGCGCCGAATAGAGTCGTTGTTACTCACTGGCATCAACATCCCCTCCTCCAGCACATCCATCGGCTCATCCATCCACATAGCCTCACCCGCCACCGGTCCCAACACAAAAACAGAATCGCGCTTATCCACGGTCAGGCTGTCGGCCCGGTGATTCGCCCAAAGCCCACTGCTACAAAACAACAGACCAAAAAGAATGTAAAACTTTACCTTCATCTGACTTACTTTTTATTCAGGCGCCATTATGCGCAGTACCCGTGTTATTATCTTATAATCAGGATTCATTAAACATTGAGCTACCTATTCTTTTCAAGTTCAGTAAGCAATAATGCGCGCCAATTTTCATAGAGGTATGTTCCTGACATCAACTTAGAGCCGAATTGATTTACAATTACACCAGAAACAATTTTTGAAATGGCAAGACAAACTATGTATACAAGCAATTCTTCATCATTGCTTGTCGAACTCCACCGAATTGTATACGAAGTATTCGCCTCGACTGCATCAGCGATAAGCCGAGGCAACAAACTCGCGTCGAACTTGGCCGCGTCATTAATCTTCTCCTCTGCCGTATAAATTTCACTCTCAACATCATGCGTCGGTCCCCAAAGAGAAAAAAGCTTTTCACCTCCGTGATTATATACATCGTAATACAAAGAAGGCGCCTTTATAAGACTAGTACGCGGCATAGCCTTATTATCTTGTCTAACATCTGCAATTGATAGCACCTGATCACGTATATACGATCGGTCAAACGTATTATCAAGACATGCAGCAATAATATCGTCGAAGGAAAAAAAACCGTCCTTAACTGTTGACACAATTTCTATCTCTTTTGCCACAATTATTGTAATTTATAGTTAATGAAAATCAGTTCACTTCCGTCATTAAATACAATTTTTATTTCACGATAAACATCAATTTCAGAGTCCCCAAATTTAAGACGTTGCCGTGCCACCTCCACGCCGTGAAACTCCGCCAGCACTTGTTCTTTTGTTACGTTCGTCACATCTATCCTCATATACGTATTTGCGTCGGGACCAAATTTACAATACCGCTTTGCAATAGAATTTGCTTCCGCATTTATAATTTGCTCCGAGTTTCTGTTTATAAGACGGAATACTTGTTTGGGATTTGGTGATGGTGACTCTTTAAGAGACAAGGGAAGATATTCGCCTTTCTGAGTAATAAACACGCCCTCCACTCCTCTTTCTGAATCAGGAAAATTTATTGATCCGCCGCCGTGCTCCCTGCCAAATCTTAAAGTCTGGATAAACTCCTTTGTCTCGATTTTTTCGCCAGTAACTATAACAGTTTCCCAGGCTTTTACTAACACAGGCTCACTGTTCAAAGCTGGTAACGCTGCCCTAATCTTTTCATTACCAAATTCATTAAAAAATCTGATCTTCTGTTCAGCCGAAAATTCCTTAAATGCGGAAGAAACAACACTATAATTAGCATCAACATCCCTCCAAAGTGCCAGCATGTCATCAAGCTTGGCGCTACCGTTAAGACTGGCCACGATTTTGGCATCGTTGATCTGACTTGCAAATTTCTTCAACAGCGCGACGTCCTCCCAGGCCTTTACCTTGCCCCAGACGTTGGAACCGTTATTCTTGATATTCTTGAGATTGCTTAAGAATTCAATATCCCGGGCATCCGTTGATATCAAAGTTCCGAGATCCTCCCAAACCGAAACAAGATCCGTGTCCTTATTTAAACCCGTTAACGCTTCAACTTGATTTTCAAAATGTGTCACAAACCGGTCTTGCAGCACTACATCATCCCAGTCTTTTACCCGGTTCCATAAATTTGGATATTTCGACTTTAATTCATTCAGCATTGCCTGCCAACGGGCTCTGGCGATGGCCGCCGCTGCTGCCTCCGGACTCGCGGACGTCGGCGACTCATCGATATTCTTGAACTCCTTGTATTCTTTGGCTACATCATCATAGTTATCGATTCCAGAAATCCCATTCTTCAACTCGTCTTCCGTAACAACGAAGAAAGAACCAGGATTATCAAGATCTTCAACAAAGAAAACGCCGGTTACCTCATTGCCCTTATCTAAATACACAACACTCTCGAGCTCTCCCGCGAATCGTACTCTTTTAACGTTGTTGAAATCTCTAAGAAGGCGGAGATCCGTCGCGTACTGCGTGCCTGCCCGCATTTCATACTTGAACAGGCTTACAAAGGAAGTACGCTGACTGTTGGAAAGAAGAAGACTGCCATTCGGATCGATAAAACACTCCAGCCGTTTATACAACGACACATAACGCAGCAAAAGGTTCGCACGTATACTCCCTGACAACCGCCTGAGTTCGCCGGCATAATTTGCCCAGGAAGCCCCATATGTTTTAACACCAGCTTCAATACCGTCTGCCACCTTATCGATATAATTGGCAAAATCTTCTGGGCTAAAGTTTGCCAGCTCCTTGGCCTTGGTTACAGTCTTCGCCCAGATAAGCTCGCCCGCCAGTCGAGGCTCGACTACAAGACGGACAACCCTTCTAGTTCCCGCAGCTATTCCCGTCCCGATCGCCGGAGCCGCTTTCATCAAACCAACACCACCAAGTACAACACCATAGGCCGTGTAAGCCTTATCCCAATATTCAAATGCCTCATGTACTGCCGGACTATCCTTACCAAATTCCTCGTTTGTTGCTGTAATCAGCATGTCCGCGGCAGGTATGGCTATCTCCAGCGTTATCATTCCTACGGATGCCCCACCGGTAAGTGGCGCAAGAGCAATCGCCAAAGCATCCAGCCCCATCCTTAGGTAGAATTTATTGACGTCAGACATCTTGGTCTTATACACCCAGTATACCAACATTGCCGGCACGGCGTATATTCCCGGGTCCAACCGAAGTCCAAGATCTTCAACCTCATGCATCGATATAAATATCACTACAGGCGCAAACGGATCCAGCTCTCCAAGATCTTTACCCGAAGCAGTACTGTTAATAGCATTTCCTATACTGGACAACGTGACTGCATTGATAAGAACTCTGCCGTAGTTATTGATGTAGTCGTTCGTTTGCGTTATCTCAATCTTATTATTTGTACTGTTCCATTGGCTGTGGAGTATATCGTCAGAGGCCGTCCCCGTAAACAGCTTTTCATTTTCAAGCAGAATCACCTTGGGATCGTCCACAAGCTCCTTGAGCATCCTGGCCTTCTCTTCAGGAGTTGCCTTTTCGAAGTTGGCAAACTGAGGATATTTATCGCCGGTATAAGTAACTGTCTCTTTCCACCCATCGAACACGCCGCGCATAAACGTCATGATGTACTCACCATTCGCCAGATTATCCAGTTTATCATAAGCGTTATGCAGATAATCAGGATGATCCTTGAAATCCTGGAATATCGCCTGCACCTCTGCATCGCTCACGAGGTTGTCCATGATCTTCAGGATGATCTTTTCGTAAGCGTTCCAGATGTCATCATCGTTACTCAGCACGAGACGCCTCAAAAGATTCCGCTTATTCTCTGTAGTCAACGCAGCATATACGCAATCAAAATTGTCAGTGTCCAGATCGCGATACTTACCGAATTCATCCAGGAGATCGCCGGTCTTGCTCTGTGCCCCCTCGTCAGGAGAGATTTTCATACTCCTGAACTCCGTCACCAGGTTCGATAAGCCCTTATAGTAATTGATATCTACATCGCTCCATTTGGACATCAGGTATTTAAAAACCTCTTCAGGCTTAGGATCGGTGTAGCTAACTCCAGGCGAATTAGAATTCTTCAATTCAAAATCCGCTGGAAATTTCATTTTCTCTTCATCGATAGTATTGTCTACGCCGTCAACAATACTAAGATGTGTTACCAGGTACTTAAAAGATGCTATATTATGTAGAAACTGCCCCGGAAGACCGGTGGAAAAACAGTTACCTAACAGTTCATATCGATCAAGCAACGTGGCATGCGTATAGAGGTACAGGTCGTACGCTTCGGTTTGCCCATTCGCTTTGTCTCTATAGTACTTCACAAAATCGACGGCCTTGGGATTATCAAAGAAAGAAGGCGGCGCCGATAAAATTTTGATATTGTCGGTGCTCGCAAAGTACTTGTTTAAGAAATCGTATCGCTGAAAATCCTTACCCGAAAAATATTCATCCGCCGTTACTTCGCCAATGGTTCCGAAAACATTGTCGATCAACTGCATTCTGTAAACAAAACCGCCTTCCTTAAACTGCGGTATCCCGATGATTACCTTATTAAGCGCCGCACTAAGCTTTTCGGCAGGTATATTCTCTTTAATAACGTACCTCTTGTCGCCTGCCTTGTAGCCTAAAAATCGGTGAGTCGTCGCTCCCCACACAGATCTATAAACCACCCCGCCAATATTAAAAGACAATAATGTGCCGAAGGGATGTATGGTTAGAACGTTTTCGTCTTTACTGCTTGTAACATCTCCCGTACTGAACTCCAGACTTTTCACTGATTTAGGAACCAACACCACCTGCCCCGAGGGTGCCAGAAAAGCATAGGCGACATTATTATACTCCCACCCCGCCAGTTCCTCTATATTCATCACCACAACCTCCTGCGCATCCGCATCCTCCTCAAACACCCCGATCACAATATCCGGGTACCGCATCTTATCCCACTGATACTTATAAAGCTTCTGACCACCGTTGTAGTCCATCAGGTTATCCGTAGACTTCTTAGAGATCGTGAAGCGCTCCTCCTCAAAAATGTGCGGCAGATTGAACGCCCCGTGACCAAGCTCGTGCGCTATGGTTCGGATGGTCTGCTTTTCTATCCCGGTCTGGTCGACAAAGATGAACCCCGACTGCTTATTACGGGGCATATAGCCCAACACTCCACTGCTGGATTTTCCGCCGATAAGAAACAGGTACAGCTTATCATCATCCATGTTATCAGCATATGCGCTGATAACAGTCTTCATATCACTCGTATAGTTGCTGAAAATGCCCGTGCCGCCATCCTCAAAAGTAGCGGGCAGAGTAACAGTGACCGGTTCTGCAAGCTCCACAGACCACTTCACGACAGCCTGACCATAAATGCTGTTCAGCGTGTCGCGAAGGGTGTTGATATTGTAAGGGTATTTAGTGCCGTTAACAGGCACAATAACTACAGTATGCTGAATCTCGTCATACGCCACAACCTTAAGCTTACCGAGCACCTGCACCTTGCCCGTATCGCTCGGCGCATAGATAGCCAGTAGCCCTTCTTCTGTTCCATCGCTCTTACCGCTTAGTGTTACACTGGCAGATTGTGTTTTATCTATCGGCGATGCGGGAATCGTTACCCCACCCTGCTCAAAGTGGATCTTACGGGTATCCATATCGGCAGCTCCCGTGAGTGTGGCTGATACCACATCGGTACCGTTAGATGCCACCGCTTTCCACGGCACAGGATAATTTTCTATCTTCTCATAGCCAGGTATACCCGCATACTTCTCCTCGTCAAATCCATAATGTGCCTGTGCCGCCGGAGTGAACCTGAGCATCAGGTTGTACTGACGGTTACCAGCCTTGGCCGCCACATCGGCGGTGGTTTTATGGATATTGCCTTTTTTATCTACCAGGTAGCCGTTACCATTATCATCTTTTATCGCGGCAGAGGTTCCCGCTGGAATAGTCTGTGAGCCGCCGTTCTTATCGTATACCGTAACCGATCCATTCTCGTTCTTACGAACGTCAGCAATACCGCCCTTTACATTGATCACGGTATCGGGCACAAAAGAATTCGGGTCGAACGATTCCGATAAACCGCTTTCAATCTTATTAAGCGCAGAGTCGGCGGCGTCCAGTGCCTCATCCAGCTTATCCATAAAATCAGTAACACCCTGGGGTATTACATCCACGGCTGCGCCGGTCACGTTCATGTAACCATTTATCATGCGCAGATCCTTGTTCACCGTAATGCTGCTGAATTCGGTTTTTACCTTAGCCTTATTGAAATAGGGGACCTCGATCACGCCCTCGCCGCTATAGGTGCCGTTGCGACCGGTAATCTTTGTGACTTTTACATCAAAGTCGCCGGCCATGATTATATCGCCAACGTTCAAAGAACCGGTATACAGAGTAGGGTCAAGCTTCAGCACGTCCAACGGTATACCGCACGAATACACCGTCTCAGGCGCAGGCGCTGTGGTAACTTTTGTTACAGGAGAATACTGCCCGTCATAAAATCCGCACGTAGCAGCAACCTGGTATTCATAGACCGTCCCAGGCTTGAGCGAGCCGATCTCGATGGAATTAATAGCCACATTATTGTCATACCAGTTCGGACTGCCCGCTTCTCGGTAGCGCACACGGTATGCGGTCTGATTGAACAAACTCTCCCAACCCACCGAAAAGCGTGTGGTATTGATCGCGGTGGTGGAAATACCGGTAGGCAGGTCACACGCGTCGCCGTACACAAATGAAAATACCTCGCTATAGCCGTTGTTCTTGAACAGGTCCAGCTGGGTAATGCCTGCTATACTGCGCGCCTTAACGCGAAATGCATAGCGCCGGCCAGGCTCGAGGGGCGTCTCTGCAGGGCCATAAACAATGGTGGAGGCCATCGTAGTGGTCTCAAATATCGGCGGCGACGTAAGGATAGCATCGTTGGGATTGCGTGTTGCCGGCCATACTTCCACCATGGTTACATCATATTCCGTGGTAAAAGCCGAGTTGGGTGACCCCATGTGGCGCGGTGTCCATTGCAGAATAACGTTTTGCGGGCTCATGGCCTTGAGCTTCTCATTCTGACGTGGCAGATTCACGATCGGCGGATCGTTCAATATCATCCACGCAACACCACATGCGGTGTTCGATACCTTGATACCGCGATTATACTCCAGCACCTCGAAGCAGATCTGGTAAACACCTTCCGGCAGCTTGCCCACACGCTCATATTCGGCCCGGGAGAGGCCTTGAAAGATCAGGTTATTCGGGTTGAAATAATCCGCCAGATCTGTACTGATAAGCCGCAACGGCATACCACCTTGAATAGAGACCGGTGGTGGCATATAACCATCACGCGTTTGTATAGTAATACCCTGGCCGATTATCTTAAGCCGGAAACGAACGTCCAGCTGCGGCCGTGCAACATCGGCCAGAAACACATTTAACACCAACCGCTCCGTGCCCGATTCTACGTAGTCCGACAGGTACAATGAATACGGCGGAACAAGTTGCACAGTAGCCTGTACGGGATAAACCTGAGCGGCAGATTTGCCAATGCTGAGAACAACAAGGAGCAGCGCTACACAAAGACGCATCACCCATAACGAAGCACCACGGATATTTAAAACTTCCAAACGCATAATATTTATCGGGCCCAATGCCTGTATGACTTCTAACTACACTGCTGCGTATACATTAGACTTTACGCACAGCAGAAATACTTATACTACAGCTATTGTCGCTTATAACACAATAGCAGATATGTATACACCGAATATGAAGAAGCTAAGAAACCCCTGATAAGAGGCAAAATAATGACTGACAATCCCACGCAAACAAAATGCATACGGCTTCACCAGTGAAGTTGCGTATTTTCTGAAACCCAACCTTATACAATAAAGGTCCAGTCAATAGTTGTAGGGTTAATTAGCTATGTAAAATAAACGTATCCTGTTTCGTTATAACAGCAGAGGAATACGATATTCTTACACAAGAAACCGTAATCCTTAAGGATTAGAGAAACACGCAAGAATCAGCGAAAACTTATCTTTTGACATATTATAGATACATTAATGCCAAAAACCTTACTTACAACGAAGGCATGAATTACACACAAAATGTCACACATTCAGCGTCCGGCATTGAAACGATCGCTGTCTTTCATTGTACGCGGGCGATTGCAGAAGCTGGGCATTTCCGATGCGCTAACGGTTTTTCCGCCATCGCAGGCAATCGCCATTTGTTAAATCACGCCTTTCAGAAGTATTGCGGGAATACGCAAAAAGACCGTAAATTAATGGTTCAAGTACCTCAAAGCAGCGTGATCCTATCGCATTCCCGGGATCATAAGAAGTGCGTATTTGTACACCGTTTGATAGAAATTATCCAAGGAACGTTTAATCAGGAATGCATTTCTTGCACTGCCGAATTTCAACACTAACACCACACTAACACCATGAGCACAATCAAAGTAAACGACGGAACCGAGATTTTCTACAAAGACTGGGGAACAGGCCAACCTATCGTCTTCCACCACGGATGGCCCTTATCCGGCGACGATTGGGATGGACAAATGATGTTCTTCCTGAACCAGGGATACAGAGTAATCGCCCATGACCGCAGAGGCCACGGAAGATCTACTCAAACACCGAACGGACACGATATGGACACTTATGCCGCAGACGTAGCCGCCCTTGTAAAGGCTCTCGATCTGAAAAACGCCATACACGTAGGTCACTCTACAGGTGGAGGCGAAGTGATCCGATACGTGGCCAAACACGGAGCCGGCCGCGTGGCAAAAGCTGTGTTGGTAAGCGCCGTGACACCGATCATGATACAATCACCAAACAATCCCGACGGTATACCGCTGTCCGTATTCGATGGGATCCGCGAAGGCACTGCCACAAACAGACAGCAGTTCTTTCAGGACTTCACGATACCCTTCTATGGATACAATCGCGAAGGAGCCAAAATATCACAAGGCGTGCGCGACAACTGGTGGCGCCAGGGCATGATGGGTGCTATAAAGGCACATTATGATTGTGTAAAAGCTTTCTCCGAAACAGACTTTACGCAAGACCTGAAAAGCGCAGACGTTCCTGTATTGGTAATGCACGGCGAAGATGACCAGATCGTCCCCTTCCAGCTTACGGCAGTAAAAGCAGTGAAGCTTCTGAAAAACGGAAAGCTCATTTCCTATCCAGGCTTCCCGCACGGCATGCCCACTACAGAAGCGGCAACGATAAACAAAGATCTGCTCGCATTCTTCAAGTCATAGACTGTTACAATAGCCCATCTGCCGTCGTTCTTTCACACGAACCGCCAGGCAGATGGGCTTTGCTTATAACGGATGTTGTTATAATTATGAACCGATGTGCCCACTACGGGAGTTTACTTTTGACTTCCTCAGATGCTGAGGCAGGCGGATTCTGAATTGAGAAAAAGGCGAATCATACACCAGCTCTATTGACCCCTTAAGCCGCTCCACACACACCTGTACGATATACAGGCCGAGACTGAACGACTGATGCTCCGTGGCCGTGATAAGCCTCTTAAAAATATCCTCCGACTCATGAGGGCCGTTGTTGCTGTCGCCACTGGTGAATGACAACAGGACGTGCGACTTATCCTTTCGGAAACTTATCCGGATGAAATTGTTCTCCTGGCCAGGCACCCGCAAGCTGGCCGTATTGTCCAGCATGTCGCGAACGATGATCCCGAGCAAAGTGGCGTCCGTATGCCATTCGATCTTCTCATCAATGTCACGAATGATCTTTACGTCGGCCCCTGGCAGCTTTTCCATGGCGTTGTCGAGTATTTCGTGCAGATCTACCTGTCTTGGCTTCAACTTCAACTGCTTGATCTCGCTGGCCGTCTTAAGACTGTCCAGGAGCCTGTTGAGGTGATGTGCAGTCTGATAAAGCCTTTCAAAATACTCGCGGGCCTTTTCATCGTGAATATCTACAAGACCTACGTGACAGAGACCAAGGATCCTTGCCAAAGGGCCTTTAATGTCGTGAGAGGAGCGGTATATAAAATCGTCGAACTCAGCACTAACCACTTTCAGCTCCTGATTGGTTGTTTCGAGCTCCTGGTTTGAACAAGCAGCTTACTTTGCAGCTGGAGATTTAGATCGGCCAGGGCGTGGTTTTGAAACTGGATATATTCCTTAGCCGCGTGAAGCTCTTCATTATTGAGCCGCAAGGCCTCTTTCTGTTGGGCAATATCCGTAGTCAGCTTTTGCAGTCGTCTGAAAGAACGATACAATACGAATAAAAATGCGCCGATCAGGAGCAACCCGCTTGCCAGCGCAAACGCCACTCCCTTTTGCTGCCGGAGTTGTGTGTCTTTGCGAAACAGCCTGCGCTCGTTTTCGTCCTGTTCAGATTGAACCTGCATGGCCGCCAGATCGCGCGCCAGATTTTCGTCGAAAAGGCTGTCACGTAACGCCATGACGGCGGAAGTGTAAAACAATGCGCTATCGTAGCTTCGGCGCTCCTTATGAAGGGTGGCCAGAAACATCATGTTCTCCTTCCTCCGCTCGCGCATACCGTGCTGACGACCGAGGAACTGGCTTCTGTACAGATATCGGAATGCTGTGTCTATCTGATGCCGCCGGAAACAGATCTTTGCATAGTAATAATATACTTCGGATATACCGCGCTTGTCGTTTATGGAATGACGGAGAGCCAACGACTTTTGAAAGCACATCTCAGCGCTGTCCACACTATTTCGCTCCAGGTATACCTGTCCCAGGCCGCTATAGCTGGACGCAAGCCAGTTCTTGTTGCTAACATTTTTAGAAACAACCAGCGCCTGCTGAAAATAATGATGAGCCTTACTGACCTCGCCGGCGTGAAGCGATGTAAACCCCAGGTTGTTGAAAGAGTAAAGCTTGATGTTGTCATCATGCAACCGAGCCGATGTTTCAATAGCCTTATTGAAACAATCCCTCGCGCGTTCTAAATCCTTGAGCTTCTCGAAAACAAGGCCGAGGTTGTTATAGGTTTGCCCCAGGCCATAATCCTGTCCAATCCGGAGCTTAAGGGCAAGTGCCCTGGTAAGGTTATCCATGGCCTGCAGATAGCTGCCGAAGTGGTAATATGTGTACCCGATGTTATTGAGAGAGCTGGCAATGAGCATGGAATCGGATGTAACCAGTGCAAGTTGATAGGCCTTCTGACTGTATAAGAGCGCGGAATCATAGTTACCCAGGTAAAGGTGAACACCGCCCATGAGTCTGTTGGCAACCGATAGATCGTCTGCCCGTTTCGTTGATGATGCCAGGTGCATGCCGTCGCGGGCGTATCGCATGGCTATATCCGGATGATTCAGCCACGACCGGACTATAAGGTCCTGATAAGCATCCATCCGTTTATCCTTCGGAACATTTTGAAGAACGGCATCCAGCGAATCGATAATCGTAGATGAAGCGACCGCCTCAGAACCGGCAATATAGAGTATAAATACAAACAGAATCGATCTAAACACCATGGCGGGTCAGGGTCGGTGAATGGGGGCAGGGTGAAATATAACCAATAGACGGTGTAACATGTTTAACATTATGTAAAAAAGTTGTTAAACATTTAGTTCCAAATCCCCTGCCAGAGGGAGACCTACCCTCGGTACGCCCGATACATACTACAAATAGGAACGCACATCACACATTGTTACACAAACCCATGCCGTTACGAAACTGTATCGCTTATATATTCTATTCCGATCTCAGGCTCTTCGCGGGATTAGCCAGCGCTCCCTTTACAGCCTGAAAACTTACCGTAACAATCGCGATGATAAGCGCAGCGATACAGGTTAATAGAAATGTCCAGACCGATATTTCAATCCGGTAAGGATATTTTTCCAGCCAACCGTTCAGAAGATAATGTGCCAAAGGCACAGCCACACCGCACGCAATCAAAACCAGTACTACAAAATCTTTCGAAAGCATACGCCATACATGGGTAACGGTAGCACCCAGAACTTTACGAATACCGATTTCTTTCGTTCGTCGTTCAGTCACAAAAGATGCCAGCCCAAAGAGCCCGATACAACTGATAAAAATGGCGAGCACAGCAAAAACAGAAGCCAGTTTGGCTATGCGCTCTTCTTCCGCAAACTTCAGATTGTATTCCTCATCGACAAATTTGTATTCAAACGGAACAGACGGAATTATCTTTTTGAACACACGCTCTACTTCCGGCAATGCCTTGCCTGCACTGATGTCATTGCGCAGACGGATGTTGATCCAATTTGGCGTGCCGTTGAAACCCTTCAGATAAAACACAGAGGGCTCAGAAGGATCGAATGGCGAATCCATCACCATGTCTTTTATAACACCCAGGATCTTATACTCGGCAACCTTCTTATTCTCCCACCACGTCCACGAGATCATTTCCCCTACAGGATGCTCCAGCCCCATAAACCTGGCAGCAGCTTCGTTGATAACGATGCCCGATGAATCGCTGGGCATATCTATCGAAAAATCACGCCCCTGGACAAATTGCCATCCCGCCGTTTTCCCGTGTGTGGCCGAAACAGACAGTGTAACAAAACTATCATCCCAATGCGGCTCACCACCGCTCCATGCCCAGCCGTTATTGCCGGATGCTGTCTCGGTTACAGATCCCATGGACTCAGACACCTCTTCAACCACGCCGGTGTTCTTCAGCTCGTGGCGAAGCACATCATATTTATCATTGAAATCACGGGACTTCTTCCGGATCATAATAAGACCTTCCCGATCATAACCCACCGGCCGGTCCTTTGAATGTTGTATCTGTTGATATACCACCACGGTGCCGATAGCAAGCAGCAGCGAAATAGAGAACTGAACAACCACCAATACCTTACGCGGAACCGATGCCAGGCGACTGGCATGGAAGGTACCCTTCAATACCTTGATCGGCCGAAAAGACGACAGGTAAAAAGCAGGATAGCTTCCGGCCAGAACACTGACCAGCAATATGAAGATCGCTCCAGATGCCCAGAATACCGGGTTCATCCACGGTATGTCGATATCCTTACCGGATATGGTATTGAAATAAGGTATAGCCATGACGGTCATAACCAGCGCGAGCGTAAAAGAAAACAAGGCCACCAGAAAAGATTCACTAAGGAATTGACCGATCAGTTGTATCCGCAGGGAGCCGATAGTCTTACGGATACCCACCTCTTTTGCACGCTTCTCAGACCGCGCCGTATTCAGGTTCATAAAATTGATACATGCCAACAGTAATACAAATATCCCGATAGCAGCCACCATTTTTACCATCGTCAGCCGGCTTGTATCGGGGCCGTTGCGACCGGCCGGATAGAAATGCCACCGGCTCATAGGGTACAGCAGAAGTCGCCGGTTATCTTTTTTGGAGACCTCCAATTCTTCCGGGTCAAACTGCAAGGCACCTTTGATACGCCCGGTTACAGTATCAAAACTGGATTCCTCAGGGAGCTGTGCATATATCTTGATGAAATGATTACGCCAGTTCGTTAATGCCCGCTCCGCAATCCACTTGTTTTCGAGAAGATATAAATTCCACGGAGCAATGAAGTTTATTCCATAGAACGAAGTGTTCCGTGGAAAGTCCGGATATACACCTGCAACGACCACATCCGACTTGTTGTTCAGGTGAACCGTTTTATTAACAGGATCCGCCTCGCCAAAAAGTCTCCTGGCAAGTGATTCAGACAGTAGAAGCGAATGTGTCTGATCGACGCCTGTCGTCGTTCCGGCCATCATCTTCATGGACAGCATATCCGTTATCTCAGGATCTGCATAAAAACCGTTGTCGCTAATAAACGTCTCGCCTTGTGCGAGGATTGAATTTATCTGGAAAGAAGTCCGCGCCAGTTTGGTAAAATGCTGATTATAGTGATCGAGAAGCTCTGTACCGAGCGGGTACGTCATCGTGGTCCCTAACCATGTCCCATCTGCATTGGTGGCGGTTTCCGCTATGGCAGCAATACGGTCGTAATTAGCAAAGTGTTTGTCAAAAGAAAGCTCATCCCATATCCATAACGCATTAACGATGGCCACCATCATACCGAGGGCCAGGCCGCCGATATTGATCAAAGAGTAACCTTTGCTCCGGATAAGGTTCCTCCATCCTGTTTTAACATAGCTCTTAAACATAGTATCAGTAAATAATAGTGTTTAATGACTTCGTAAGCTGAGGCGTGAAAACAACACATTTCGGGCGGGCTTCAGTTTCGCTTGATAAATACAAGCGCTTTATCAAAAGGTTACATTATTATGAAAGATATTTTGGCCATGCGCAAAAAAAAGAAAACCGCCCAACCATTTAAGTTTAAGCGGTTCAACTTCGAACTACCGGTGAAGAGTCTGCCTACCGCGCGCTCACCACCACCTTTTCATAAATCACCGTCTTCCCCGATGGATCCTGAGTATGCGCGCCGCTGTACTGACGCAGGCCGATAGCTCCTGATATATATGTATTGTCGGTTACGGTGATCCTGGGTACGCTCATGTCGTCCAGGTAGACCGCTATATCCGGACCATGGGCCGTTATCCGGATGGTATAGGGTTTATTCTTTTGAATATCGGTTTTGAAAGTGGCAAGCGACTCCCACGCGTTATTCATCTTACCCAAAATGAGCCGGCCATCGGAAGCAATCGCAGCATAGTAGCCCTGAAGAACATCCGCCCCCATCGCTGGCGACGATACCCTGAACAGCACACCGCCTTCGAGTTCATCGTTTAGAAGGGTCACGGTCGCATTGTATATAAAGTCGCTGAACCGGGTGTTCGTGGCCACAGATTTTACACCATCGATATTATACGATTCCGAAAAGTACTTGCCTTCCTTCTGCTGCCAGCCACCGCCAAAATTCACCCATAGGTTCGATGCCCCTGTTTCAAAATTATCGACAAAGGTCTTCGAATAGTTGGGGGCTGTACCGACAAGCGGCAGGTACGTAACCCGTATGCGTTGGGCCCCGAAGGGAATAAGCGCAACCTCCTCTGCCGGCTCAGTTGTTTCAGAATACAAAGGCGGCTCCATGGCATGGACGCCATTGGGTTCAAGTGTCCACTCCTTTATTCTCTTTGCCTTTACACGCAATCGCACGGGTGTATTTTCGGGTGCAAAAGGATTGCCCGAAACAGGCCCTTTCTCAACGGTGATGCTTTTCTCTGGCGATGTGGGATCCAGGATCAAACCATAGTTCCACGGCCTTGAAGGAAAAACTTCATACTCGCTGAAATCTATTCCGTTGAATGTGTGCTCTTTTTTCTGCTTCCACGTTTCATCCAGGTCTAGCGTAAACACAAGCGGGCCACGTTCAATACCTACTGCGTTGTTTACCCATGAGGACGTCCTGATCGTCATCGGCACTTCGACCACAACAACGTCATTGTTCTTCCACGTTCGGTCGATCGTGTAGTAAGCACCGGGAGACACTCCTTTCTGAACAACGCCGTTGACTTTTACCACTGGCGTCGCACACCACGCCGGTATGCGCAGCTGTAGCGGAAACTTTACGGATCGTGTAACCGATACGGATAACGTGATCTGCTCTTCAAAAGGGTAGCCTGTTTTCTCGACAATGGTAACCGGTACACCGTTCGCTACCCGGGCGTGTACAGTGCTGGGTGCATACGCGGTAACAGCAAGGCCGTTTTCTGCTGTCGCCATCCAACAATACTGCGCGTAGCGCGGCCATGCCATGTGCATGTTGAAGCGACAACATGGATAACCGGAATAAGGTCCTGGTAAAACACCATTGCCGTAATCCTGGCCGAAGCCATTGCCACCTTCTTTGCTTTGCACCTGGTTTGGTAAAGAATAGTATTGATGCTGATGACAGTCGGGGCTGATGTTGGCGGGAAGGTGGTTGAAGGTGATCTTCTCGAGATCGTCGCCGATCCGTGCATCGCCGAGTATACGTGAAGCCAGCTCATTACAATACATTCGTTCCGCGGTGGCACAAAGCTCCACGCCCTGAATGGATGCGTTACCCGCCAGGAACTCCGAGCAAGAGTTCATGCCGGTGATCTGAGTATGGTACATGCTCAGATTTTCAATCCCCTTGATGAACGCCTCCCTGTCTTTAAGGCTTTTGGTGAGTTGGTAGAACACGGGGCCGTATTTATAGGCTTGCGCCACATTTACACCATGCTTCGGAAAGAAGTCGTCGTGATAGCTGCTGAGGAACGTGTTGTCGGAAAAGATATCGGTATAGTTGTAAGCCTGGTCCTTGATCTTGTGGGCCAGCTCGAGCAGGAACGCATCACCGGTTCGGTTGTATAGCCAGAGAACAACGTTGGCGTTATCAGCAGCACGGGCGCGGGCCCACTCTTTGAGCGGCTGCTTGTCGAGCGTGGCCAACTGATACCGGAAGTATTTTGTAAGAAAGGGAATCACGCGGGCATCGTTCGTGGCATCGTAATAATCGCAGAACATATCGAGCATCGGCATGCGGGCCCACCAGTCGTTGTTGGTAGTGGGGCCAAAGTTGCCATCCGTGGTCTGGCTCCTGATGGCCCAATCGATCCATTTCTGGGCGCGCTGCTTGAGCGCGGCATCATTCAGCGAATAGGCCAGCCCTACAAGACCGCGGAGATAGTATGGAGGCCGCTCCCAATCGGAGTTCGGGGCGTTGCCCCCGAGCCATGCAGCGTCGGATTTGAGCTCACTGAAGATCACTTCGGCATTTCCCGTAAGCCCCGTCTTCTGCGCGAGCAATTGTATAGCCAGCCAACCCTGTGGCTCAATGCTTCCAAGCGGCAGCGCCACAAACGGCGTGCTCTGCAAAGGAGCCTTGTTGGAAACATAGTTTGTATTCTGAGCCCGCACGGAGAAAGCCGGCAAACAGATCAGGATAGTGACGGCAACGGCGCGGAGTGTATCGATAATATAGGTACGCATGAATATCATCCGGTTATTTGTAAGGCAATACGTAAATGTATTTATTAAGTCGTAAATGCCCCTGCAATTTGTCGGCTTTTTACCCCGGCCATGTAAAGCGTGGACATTAGCTTTAATAAAAAAATATGAGCAATACTAACAACGGGAAACTGACGGCCTCGGTAGAAGTCAGGGCATCAAGGGAAAAGGTATGGCAGGCCTGGACGGCACCCGAACATATAATGCAGTGGAACAATATCTCGGATGAATGGCACACGCCCTATGTCGAAAACAACGTCGAACCACAGGGAAGATTTTTATTCAAAATGGCATTAAAGAATGGCAGCGCAGGCTTTGATTACAAAGGCCGGTACGATGAAGTAACACGGTATGAAAAGATCGCCATTACACTCGACGATGGCCGGACAACGTTTATTACATTTAACGGCAGCGACCCGGTGCTGATAACCGAAAGCTTCGATCCTGATCATAATGAACCCGCTGATATGCAACGGGATTTTTGCCAGGCAGTGTTGAACAACTTTAAAAGATACACGGAGAGTATATCCGCATAATAAATTACGGTTACGAATTATTGATTCGTAACCGTAACAGACCTTCCTTTTTAGGTATGCGAACCGGGCTATTTACTATTCTTAGCCACCCATTCGTTCTTCACCTCGTTCGCTTTTTCGGAAATCAGGTTAGCCAGCTCCCGGATCTGCTCATCCAATTCTCTCGGATCGATCGGCTCGCCCTTTAACCTGGCCAGGATCTCCATCTGGTTCTTCAAAATAACGGAACCCCAGAGCGAAGAAGCCACACCATACGTAACCAAAGTTTCCGCCACCACTCCCGGCGCTACCGGAAATCCTTCCTTCATCAATTTATCCAAATCAATCATGATCATTGCGTTATGTGAATCAATGCTCTAAGGTAATGTTTCCTTCCGATATCGACGAGAACTCCGTTTTGGCTTACCTGGACAACTCCCGTTCAATAACGGCCATAAGCTCCTTTTTACCCGCTTCATCTGCCGGCGCGCCGACCATGAACTCGACAATTTTCCCCTCTTTGCTGCAAATGATATTGGTCGGGTAGCCATAAGAAGTCTGCATATCCAACGTAATCAACTGATCCGAGCCCGGGAAGATCTCGTAATTAAGAGGACGTTCTTTCAAAAAACTATTGATCCGCTCCGGATTATCTGCACAAAATGATAAAAGTATAAATCCTCTGTCTTTATATTTCTCATTCAATTTGTTCAGCAATGGCATTTCTGCATTACAGGTCGGACAGGCGGCAAACCAGGACGTGATCAACACAACCTTGCCTTTCAGATCTTCATCCGAATACTTCTTGCCCGTAATCGTTGTCGCCGAAAATGCCGGGAATTGTTTGCCTATAACACATTCTCTGAGCTCTTCCTGCTTCTGTTCAGGAGACTTATTATTACTGTCACTATAATATGCTCTCGAACATGTGGTCAGCGAATATTTGTTGCTTTGAGCGTAGATTAAAGAGTTTACCGAAACACAAATTAAGACAAGGATTGATATTCGATTTAACATGGTCGCTGCTGTCTGGTTATCATTTAGCTAACACGTGAATATACCAGAAAACTCTTCCATTCAAAATACCCTTACTTTCGTTATCCGCTTTTGCAAATTCCTGAAGAAAGAGTCCGGGCCGCCATTCCTGCGGGAGAAAAAAATGCTCTTACTCTATTACCGAATCATTGTGCTCGTTCTGTGCGGCTGATTTATCTAAATATGTATTAGCTTGCTCTGTATTACCCATTTTCAAATAGGCTTGTCCGAGGTAGAAGTTTATCAGTTCCGTCTTGGGATCAATTTTCTCGGCGTCAAGGAAGTGCCGAAGTGCCTTGTCTAACTCATTTAATTTTAAATAGTAGGCGCCAATATTTCTCCACGAATAGGAGTTGTCAGGATTTATATCCAATGATGTGTGTAAGTCAGCATATGCATTGTCCAGGTCACCTAGCTGAAGTTTACAGTATCCACGATTATTGTAGGCATAATGAGAGTATGGCTCTATTCCAATCGCTTTCGTGAAATAAGGTATGGCTTCCTGATATTTTTTTTGTTGAAGCAAGGCATATCCAATATTGTTAAAGGCATTCGAGTTATTGGGATTTAGTTCCAGCAACTTGTTGTATGCATCTATTACCTCACCGAAATTTCGATTTCGGTAACCGATAGTGGCTTGTTGATGAACTCCGTATAGATGAACATACTCCGAGACTTTTTCACTGGTTAATTTGGTGTCGTCGGTCGTTGCTAAAAACTTAAAATCGTTTCTAAACAACTCATTTGTGTTTCGGTTTAAGAAAGGAATATATCTATCAGGCGTCTGCTTTGTAATGTAACACATAAGTGCATTGGCATAACTGATCATTTCATTAGGAAGATATCCTGAACGAAAAATTGCGCCCATTTCCATTCGTTGAACGCTATTGGCAATAAGAATCCCAAATCCGAAATAGATGATGGCCAGATCTGTTAATGGCTCGATGTCTGCATGATTGCTATCCACATATTTCCCGCCAAGAAGCTTCACATGTGCAAGCTCATGCGCCATTACAGCAATTAAGAGTTGATGATCGGCAAAATTAGATAGTGCTAACTCGATAGTAAAAGGTTTCTCCTCGGGAGAATATGATTTATAGTAAAGACCGATCGGGTCACTTGTCTTTCCGTTCGAAACCCAGGTAGTCCATTGTTTTGATGTAATGTCATCGAAAAATTTGACGACAATTTCATTGGGATCCAAATCCCAATATTTACACACCTGTTCAAATAGCCTCTGAAACTGCTCAGGATTTTTCAGATCGTCGTACGGAAAATTATCAACCGTAGGCGGAATAAAAGGTTGACTGGCTTTATCCAGGCCAAACACTTCAATAAACCAGGCAATATTATCCTCTATCCAATCTTTATCCTGCGGAGTTATTGATGGTTTGTGCTTTTTTTCGAATAGTCCGAACATATCATTTTATCTACCAGATTGATCCATCCTGGCGGCTAATATATCATAAATATTTAAGCTCAACCATATACACTTTCTCTGATATCAGAGATCGAAATACCCATCCACTTCGAAAGGGATCATTCCGGGGATAAAAAACTGATGGTCCAATATTCGTCTTTTGTCCTTCCGTAAAGGGCGACTTCTGATTCATTATTCCAAACCACATTCCCAAGATAATGATAGCCGTAAAGTGCATCGGGCTTACTGCGAAAGAAAACCCGCCTGGAAAACTCGTTTCCCCTGGAATCCAAAAATATGGCGGATACTTCCAGCTTCTCACGGTCAACGGAAATAACGACATTTACAACTATGCCCTTCCCGGAAGTAACTGTTTTGTACACATATATACTTTCCAGATTAAGATCCAGACACTTCTGATAAGCTTCGTTAAACGGCCGCACATCCGAATTTGTTTGATTAGCAAACAGTATCAGTCCTTCCTGCATCACGTCAAGTATCAATCTTTTTTTTCCGAGGTCATCTGTCTTATAGTAGTTATCAAAATCAAACCTCAAAAAGATCTCCCCTACCGACAGTAAGTTCGTGAATTTCCTAAGGGTCAGCGTAGTCGTTTCAAAAACCTGCTTATCAGCATCACCAATTAAAATGATACTCATTTTTACTATGTGCTTATTGCTATACGGCATCAAATTGCGTACATACAGATCTTCGACGCAATGCGCTTCCCAATTAAATCCCATTTCCTGATAAACACCGTTTGGAAATGTTATTAATGAAATCTCCTTTAATTCCATACATTCATTTCTTAATAGCCAGGCTGTACTTACAATCGGAACAATTTACCGATAAATTACGGACGAACAGTGTGATCTATTTGAAATGCCGCCATCACAAGCCAATGACAAATACTTTGACCGTTTCAGGCAAGTAACCTGGCCATTTAAGCTACGCTAATTTGCCATCTCTCCTTCTCAAATCAATCGCCAGAGCAATCTTTAGGAGAGGAACGCTCCGAAAAATATTACTCGTGGCTTACCTTTATTAATCTATTCGCCAGTTCAAGTTCTAGATCTTTATCATTAATGAGATCATGACTGGTTATATCCACGAAATAGTCAGGTATAACTCCTCTGCACCTGTCACCGCTGGAGGAATTGATCTTAAAACTCCAGATCGGAAAACTGAGTCGGATTCCTGAAGACGGCAGTTTCAGATCCACTCGCTTTCGGCCATCAACGTCCTGACAAACTCCACCGGACTCCTGGCCAATGATAGTTCCAACCTGGTAACCTCGGATAAGAGAAAGCATTGTATTGGTCGCTGATCGCGAGCCTCCATTCGAAAGCACGTAGACCTTGCCGTTGAAATGATCTTTAGTCTTTGGCGTGAATTTGTCCAGAACTTCATCCTTGATTTTGAAATAACCCGAGTCAGTCTGTATGTAGTCCTTTTTAGAAAGATGTATTTTGTTTCCTTCCGGCAGATCAAAATCCAAAATCTTTGATCTCATGTACGTGTAGAGCGTAAATTCAGAATTAATCAAATACGTCAATAATTCACCGGCTAACAACTCTTCACCACCCCTATTGTTTCTCACATCGATTATCAGGCTCTTAACGCCAGCTCTTCTGATTTTATCAAAGTACATTGAAAACGTCTTGATATAATCCTTCTTACTAAAGGATACGGTCCAATACGCGAAGGTTGTTATCCTGATCAATGCTGTTTCATTTAGCGAGTCTATCTTAAGGCTCACAGGGGGATCGGGTTCTGCAGGAAACTCCGGAAATGTTTCTCCAATTGAAGGAAGACAACCTTGAGCAACGACAAAACCTTTCTGCTTTTCAAATTCTATATGAAACGTGTCGGCAGTGTCTAAGAAATAATAATACGCAAATGAAAAATTCCTTTTAAAAGATAATATGTTTAGCAATGCGGAGTTGTTGTATCCGGATTTCAATCCTGTTGAAGCGGCGAGGTGTTTGATGATATGGTCGGCCCGTTTACCATTGATGGCGGCTATCTCGAGCCCCTCGTAAGCAGCAAAATCCTTGCAAAGGCTCTTCCTTATAACTATAGTCTTATCGGTTATTAAAACATCGAACGGGAACAGCTTCTGGCTCCGTACATACTCTGCAAGGCCATCTGGTACCTGCAGATAGGTGTGTGCTTCTCTTATCAAAGATTCAACTTTTGATAGAAGTCTAAAATACTCCAGTTGGCTCGTGCTGTTCGTTACTTTCTGTTCGATAGAATCAAACACCAACTGAAATCTCTCTTTCGAAGTAAACCTGTATAAATTCGGGTGTGCCGTTTCAAGCGCGCGCCTGAATATTTTCAAATCGTTCTTATAACCCGATGAGCCATCCTGGGCAGATGAAGACACTACCGCAGCAGGTAGTATTATTACTACAATTAGCAATTGGAGAATGAATGCTTTCAGGGACATCATGTGAACGGCATCAGGAAATTCCAGGGATTGATATTGCAAATAACGATAAAATATTTAATTTGCTTAGGTAAGCATTCACCTTCAGTTATAAGACCAATCTTCAAAGTCTGACTGTTTATGGGAAGCACGTTGGCAGATATTGTGAAGAAGAAGTTGTCTCCATATTGTTAGACAGACGTATGATTGAGAAGTACCTATAGCAGCATTTTATAATAATTACTCCTATCTCACCAAACCTTGTGTAATAATGAAGACAAGAATTTCTATCACAACAATCCTATTGTTCATTCTGTTTACGCACATAGCAAATGGACAGATCAAAAATCAGATTATTAAACCTGGCCAGGCCCGAAGTCATGGCATGCGGTCAGGCAAGACCGTCAATTTGCCACGTTATGAACTTCCGGAAGTCAATGTTAAACGATTACTAAAAGAAGACTCTATTGAACGAACCCAGGGAAAACCCTTCAGATTCGGAAAGGCGACGGATGTCAACGTCGATTTTTTCAAGGTCGCGTCAAAATCAAAAAGTCAGGACACAACGGTATTTTTATACAAGATTGCGTCCAGGAATGCCTTTAGTATCAACCTCATCTTTGATGACTTCACCCTGGCACATAATGCAAGTATGATCATATACAATGAAGAAGGGTCTATGATCTATGGTCCGGTGACGGACCGGGACAATCCGGCCAATAGAGTATTCTGGACTGATCTGATAAAAGGAGAAAGTATCATTGTCCAGGTCACCATAGTAGGTGAAGACAAGAAAGAAACAAGTATTCATATCGGCAAGATCATTCATGGCTATCAAAACACCTTTGCGGGTTTTGGTCAGTCGGCGGCGTGTAACAGAGATATCGCGTGTCAGGAAGGTAATCCCTGGAGAAATGAAGGCAATTCCGTAGCAATGTTACTTTTATCGGATGGCCAGAGATTTTGTACGGGAGCCTTGTTGAATAACGTTTGCCGGGATTTGACGCCCAACTTTTTGACCGCTTTTCATTGCCTTGACTCAAATCAAGACGGAACACTAGTAGATGGCGAGCGTAATCAGGTTAGCAACTGGGTATTCCGCTTTTTATACGAAAGTCCTTCATGCGGTGGCGGCGATGTCACGACATTTCAATCCATTAATGGATCGAGCTTCAGATCGGCATTTCAACAAAGCGACTTTGCTTTGCTACTGCTGAACACGCGGCCAACAGGAAACGTAACCTATGCCGGGTGGTCCAGAGATAACGTTGCGGCCACATCCGCCGCGGCGATACATCACCCCAATGGGGACGTTAAAAAAATATCCATTGATAATAATGCCCTGACGAACGTAGCAGTTGCCACCACATGGAATACCTTTCCGTTTGTCCAATGCCCGGCCAATACGCACTGGCAGGCAATCTTCGATAGTCCTGCGGCTGGAGTAAATGCGGGCACTGTTCAACCAGGTTCGTCAGGCTCGCCGATTTTCGATCAGAATCATCGGATCGTCGGACAGCTTCACGGCGATTTTCTGAACAACAACAATAACTTTTGCGCAAACGTACGCGGACACTATGGAAGATTTGACGTTTCATGGGCAGGAGGCGGAACGAATGACACACGATTAAGCAATTGGCTTGACCCAGGTAATACAGGCGCCGTGACGACAAATACTTCAGGAACGCTTACTATTTCTTCTCCCTCCCTGGTCTGCACCGGAGGAGCTACGTTTACCCTGAACAACGTGCCGCCTGGAGCAACAATAACCTGGACAGCTACCCCCGCATATCTTTTCTCCCAATCGTCGGGAACAGTCCCCGCCGGCGGCAACACCATTAGCTTATTTGCCCTCAACAGCACGTCAAGTGGCGTGGGGACACTCACCGCTAACATCCAGGGGGCCTGTGGCAATCCTGTGCAAGTACAAAGCGCTGCTTTCTGGGTAAGCACACCTCTTTTCCTGGTAACAGGACCCACCCTTGTTACGGCCGGCAGTTACAATGGCTATTCGGTTGCACCGTGGAATCAACAAACGCCATTTTCCTTACAAGGTGTCAACCCCAATACAGCCACCTGGTCATTTCCCCTGACATCCACCAACGGCGGATGGAGCGGTGGCGGAACAGGCTCCAGTGTAGGCGTAACAGCCGGGCCTCTTTCAACCATCGTTCGCGCACAACTCTCCAATACGTGCGGCATGGGTTACAGGAATTATGAAGTGTTCGTACAGCAAACGAATTGCCCACCCGGCGGCTGTGAAGAGCCATTCTTTGTTTATCCCAATCCGTCTTCCGAAGAATTGACCATACAACTAAAATCCGCGGACGACAATAGCATAAGTGATATCGCTCTTTTAAACGCCGGCGGAGAGGCCGTCTACTCCGTAAAATCGAAAGGAACAAAGCAGGTAAATATCCCGGTAAATAATTATCAAAATGGAGTTTACTACCTATCGATCACACGCAACGGAACAACAACTACGCACCATATCGTGATCAATCATTAAAATGATAAACATAAAAACAGCGTGGGTATGTTTTGCACTTGCTCTTCACACTCACGCTGCTTTTTGTAGTTCCAGGTGCCCGGCTTCGTGTCTGCTGACGGTATGAGGCTATTGCCTATTCGTCGTCATCCCGATTTTCTTCTCCCTCACCAATTACTAATGCTGTGAAGTCGGTCGCCTTAATCTATTCTCGATGAAAAAGGTAGGGTGAGTACAAGCGTTCACACCCCCACCCTGGCTTTAACCTTGACGCGAAACTCATTTCAATTCTTTATCTTCACATGCTACATACCGATATAGGGTGGGCTAAACGATTTCCAATAGCCATCCACATAAATCAGCGGCGAACCCAGATAAATTGAAATCTCACGTCCACCAATTTCAAAAACAGCCAGGTCATCCGTTGTCAACAAAGGAAATGGTCCGTCATTCGAATACTCCATGGTGCCGTGCTCCATTCTCAGAAACCTGAGGGTTTTAATTTCCCTTCTATACATGTCCCGAAAGTCGTGTATACTGTCTGTGTACCTTGCTAATATCCTATCGGGATCGGCAGAGTAATTTTCGCTATCTTTCAAACCTGTGCGTTTAATAAACTCGATAGTATAAGCATCCGGCGTGAGATCACGGCAAAACTCAGTCAGAGCTGCTTCGTCACCCGATTTCATAATTTTCGCAAACCCGTTGTACAGATCTTCTAACGTAGAGTAGCCACGGGCCGTATTGGGTTGGTCGATCGCTGACGTGACTACTCCCTTCGTATTGATATATCCAACCTTCCCTTGCAAAACGACTCTGCTTCGATCTTTGACAAACATACCTATCCGATCGTAAGTTGCGGATCTAATAGGGCGGCCCATAGAATCGATCATTGTATACCCTTTGTCGGCTTTGACTGTGAATATAGGGCCGTTTGCATCGATATCCCGATATTTAAATTTCGTCAACGGCTTATTCGTCAACGTAAGCAGAGCGTAACGCCCTTTTCGTGATGCTTTCATCCGTGTGATGGCACCAGGCGAGCGCACGTAGGCGAGTGTGTCGTATTTAAAAGGAATTACTATTTTGTCGCCGACAGCTACAATGCCAAACTTTCCGTTTTGCTTTACAATGAACTGGTTCAGATTATTAGGGCCGATCCAATCATATTTTCCCGACAGCAAATAAGCTCTCTTACGTCCATCGTACAGACTCTGTTGGCCGACGCTATCCACGACGATTACGGTAGGATAGGCTCGATCGTTGAGAACATCGTTATATCCGTCTATCTTATTCTGGTCACGTGAAACAACGTTGCCATCCTGATCGAAGAGTGAGTATTTCGCACCGATATTGGCGATAAAACACCCTGAGACAAAGTCCTGTCTGATATGATCGTATACCACGGGAATGTTTTCCATGCCCTTGTATATAAAATACACACCTTTTTTCTTATCCTTCGTTATAATAAAAGATTGATACGCGGGCTCTATACTAGTATACTCCAGGGGCAGAAGCTGACCACCCGCATGATTGAGGACGCCATTGAGGCGATTTTGTGTTACCCTAACCAAAAAGGTGCTATCATTTTCCTTATCACTATGGGCCAGATCGTATATATGCACGTCGTGGTATACCGATGGTATAATCAGTCTTCTAAGCCGGGCATGATATAAGCCTTGAAATCTACCTTTCTCAACGATGAGCAGTCCTTTCGTATCTTCTTTAATGAAGGTATATTCCGCAGGCAGGAGAACTTTGTTGGTGGCACTATCAATAATACCAAGAATGTTGCCGTTTTTGAATATCAATACCCCCAGCCCCGACCTTAATTGCCGGGGCTCCCTAAAGGTTCTTTGCGCGAAGGATGAAAAGCTCAAAACGAGCATGAACATTAGAGCAGACAGTTTCATATAAAATTAAAACCCTTAAGGCAATACAATGAAGAATGTGATTATACCTGTCTTACGACAGCTAAAAGGAAATATATTGGGAGGATACTATTACCATTGTACAAAGCTGAAAGCTTTCCAATAGCCATCTACGTAAATGAGGACGTCAAATCTAACTGACTTTTTCGCTTCGCCAGTCGAAAGGTGGCACCAATCCGAAGTTTGCAACAGAGCTAAAGATCTACGATTCCAATATTCCATGAAGCCGTATGTCATTCCCAGAAATTTCAGGCTTTTAAGATCGCTTTTATGTTGATTCCGAAGTTCACGCATACGATTTGTATAGTCGGCAACTATTTCGTCAGGGACAATCGTATAATTCGAACTGTACTCAAACCCTATTTGCTTGACAAATTCAACAGTATGGACATCTGGCGCAACGTCAAGGCAGAAATTCACCAACGCCGTATCACTATCGGATTTCATAGCTTCTACAAACGCGCGGTACAGGTCGTTTAGCGTGGTGTAGCCGCGAGCTGTATTGGGGGTGTTGATTGGAGTAGTGATTACCCCTTTTGTATCAATATATCCGGCTTTCCCGCCCAGAACAACCCTGCTTCTCTCTTTGAAAAACATACCAATATGATCGTAGGTTGCAGATGTGATACGCTGGCCCAGAGAATCGATCATTGTATATCCATTATCAACTTTTGCCGTAAACAGGGGACTGTTTGTATCGATATCCCGATACTCAAATTTTGTCAGTGCCTTATTCGCTAAACTAACGAGCGCATAACGTTGGTTTTGTGATGCTTTCAGTCGCGTGATAGCATTGGCGGACAGCAGGTAGGCCAGCGTGTCGTATTGAAAGGGGATCACCACTTTATCTCCGGCAGTTACTATACCAAACATTCCATTTTGTTTTACAATGAACCTATTCATGTAGCTGGGACCAATCCAATCATACTTCCCGGAAAGCAAATAAGCCTTCTTCTTTCCGTCGTACAGGCTCTGTTTACCGTTTATGTCCACAATTGCTACGGCAGGAATGCGCGAAGACGGGACCGCATTTTTATATTCGTATATTCGTTTTTGATCGCTTGCAACCAGGTTGCCATTGTTGTCATACAGTGTGTATTTTCCACCCGAAGCGAGAATAAAACAGTCTGAGTTCAATTCCTGGAAGACATCATCGTATTTAACCGGAATGTCTTTCTTTTTCCGGTTTATAAAATATACACCTTGCTTTTTATCTTTTTCAAGAATCATTAACCCAAATCGTTGCTGAATACTCGTATACTCCAGAGGAAGCAGCTGTCGACCGCTACGATCGAGGAGCCCGCTACGGCCGTCTTTTTCCACTTCAACTATAAAAGTGGTGTCATTTTTATGATTACCATTGTCCTCATCGTATATGTTTACTCTGCTATAAATCGGAGGTACGATCATTTTCCTGAGGCGAGTATGATATAAACCTTTATGTTGATTCTGTTCAACGATAAGCCACCCTTTAGAATATTCCTTAATGGAGGTATAGTCCGCAGGCAGAATAATTTTGCCGGTAGCACGCTCCTTAATACCGACGGCATCGCCATTTTTAAATTTTACTATGCCCAGCTCGTCGCTTATTTCCGGGGGCTCCCTAAAGAAGGTTTGCGCAAAGGTGGGAACACTCAAAATGAGCGCTAAAAGTAGTGTAGATAGTTTCATAAAATTGATACGCCTAAAACTATACTATTTTTATCTTGTGTTAATGTTATATTATTCGAACGTTTTTCGATTCGGGTTTATGTATTTATATTCTTTTATTTAAAATTTACATTCCTCCGTGGAGGGCGCTATTGGATCTTATTCTGCCCAGAGATTTAAATTTAAATCCATCCAATCTTCACGATTTTCGACCGACTGAAACTATATCCAATCAAAAAGAAGTAGCGTGTAGCTATTCGAATAAAACACCTCGGTGGCCACTCCCTGACCCGGAATTGAAGTCATCTTATCAGTAGGATTCCAAATATACACGGGGTATGTATTAACCATTTTCCTGTTTTTATCGATCCACTCGGAGATCTGTGGCCCTGGTACATCACAGCGTGTTACCGGAAACTGAAGAGATTGAACGGGCTGAGGAAAATATTAGATTTGTTCGGGAATCGGGAACAGATCAATACATCTGGTCTTTTTAACACCGGTCTGATTTGGTCCAGTCAATGGAAAAATAAGGTATATATGAAGGTATTGTTATCGTTTGTTTTTGTTATCGCAGTGTTTGCGAATTCATTTGGTCAAAAGCTGTTCGCCGCTAAGAAAGATGAGAAGTATGGATATGTGGATGTTAATGGGAATTGGGTGATTTCGCCGGTGTTTGAAGATGCTTACGCATTTGTGAACGGCTTCGGACGTGTGAAACGGGCGGGGCGATGGAGCTATGTTCGTAAGAACGCCGCTATAATCACCCCTTTTCGGTTCTCAAAAGTGTCCGACTTTGAAGGCGATGTAGCCCGCGTGACCATTTTTAGTGAAAAAGGTCCTTCTCTCTGTGGACTGATTGATACGATAGGAAGGCCTGTCGGCAACGCAATATTCAGGGACATAACCAAGTTTTCGGAAGAGGGCCTGGCCATGGCAGAGGCGGCCAATGGTGATTGGGGGTTTATTGATAAAAAAGGAAATTGGGTTATACAGCCCGTTTTTGGTGGATTACGTGGCTTTAGTAACGGCCTGGCTATGGCCAGAAGGAAGGGTAAATGGGGCTATATCGATGAAAAAGGTATTTGGGTAATTGAACCGATCTACGATCATGTACACCCTTTCAAAGAGGGAGTTGCAACTGTATCGGGAAAAGACGGATGGATTATGATCAACAAGAAAGGCCAACGTATGAGCTCGTACCCGTTTGATGTTATCAAACCGTTTTCAGAAGGTGTGGCTGTTGCCAGAGAAGACAGATGGGGTGTTGTGGGCACTCACGGAGGTTGGATTATCGGTCCGTCTTTCAGCTATCTCCATTCCTTTAAAGGGGGATTGGCCAGAGCACGTGAGAATCTAAAATGGGGCATGATCGATAAACATGGCGAATGGGTGATACGACCTGAATTTCGAAATATCCAGGAGATGTCTGAAGGAATAATACTGGTGCAGAGAGATATGGCTTGGGGATATCTGGACCGTAGCGGAAAGTGGATTGTGGAACCGCGATTTCAGGAGGCTGGAAAGTTTCTGAATGGCAGCGCTGTCGTTAAGATCCGAGATAAATGGGGTATTATCGACAAAACCGGGAAGTTTACAGCTGAGGCAAAATTTGATGAGCTTAGATCGTTATTGGAGGACGAGGAGGAAATAGATTTATAAAAACACTTATCAATACCCTATATTAGAACGGCAGAATCAACGTTTAAAGCAAATCGAAAAGGATTTTGGGTATGACAAACTCAAGCTATCCATCGCCAAAACATCAAAGGGAGTAGAAGGCAACGGGCGGGGTATAACGTCTGAAATCTGATCAGACGTGTTCCGGGGAGTCTTGCGAAGATCAGCGGAATTTATTACAATAAATAACAACGACTATGGTTCAATCAGAAGCCCCGGAAGCGTTAGATGGAGCGATCGTTATAAAATGGATGTGGTCCGGAAAAGAGCCGTTTGGCTATATGTCCGTCGTCGACGGTGATAATCCAAATTCAGATTACCCCGACATTGAGATCTATGGCTTAGCCATTTGTCAATATGAAGATTCTCCGATCTTTTATCGCTTCAGCTGCGACAAAAACTGGGAAGTCCAAAATGATGCCCCCTACGATTCTATTGAAGCGGCTATGATTATATCCGATCAATATAAAAACGTGGAGGGCCAGTGGCTAACGAAGTGAGCTCGCCTGCGTCTCAATCTTTTTTTAAGTAAAATGTAATTGTGTCGTTTCGAACCTGGAAGTTGGCCGTACCATGGGCGTTATCATCATTATCCTTTTCACTGATCCTGTATATTATTTCGCCACGGTTATATTCAACAGATAGTTGGACGGTTCTATAGTTTGTTTTCTCCACCGTGTAGTTACAGTCGTCACACATGCCGGCTATATAATGGATATCAAAGAACCCCAGCGAGTCTGTCACAAATTTACGCTTATTGAAAGATACCGATGCGCCTGAAATGGGCTCTCCGGTCAGATCATCCCGGACAAAGCCCTCGTGCGATACGAGGCAGTCACAAGATGTTACACTAAGTGTTATAACTAAAGCAATCGTGAGCCTGAATAGTACTGGCATTGTGCGCATGGTGTTATAAGTATGCCCCTTTATTCAAAATCGATCGTCGGGTAACCCGCGACCAGGTTTATTTCGGTTGGCAACGCTAAAAAAGCCCTCTCGCTGTTAAAAATCCGGTCCTTTTAAGTGTGAACAGATCTTCCACATAGTTACCCATTTTCACGTGGGCCTTGCCTCTCTTAATACGGAAATAGGGCTCGGGGTAGTATTGCCGGATGGTCTCTTCACTCAGTTTCCTAACATTGTACCAGACCGGTTTTACGAAGTCGATCGGCTCTGGCTTTACAGCTGTTCCTTTGTTTAAATCATGTTCGTAATCCAACGCCTGATACGAACCGGCCCATCTTCCATCACGTGTTTTGTAAACATCTGAATACATATATTTTTCATGGCAGAGCTTACCATCCTTATCCGTGCTAACGTACAGCAGTACATAGTTAAATTTTGAAAACGCGGGGACTCCGTAATGATCATAGGCCTCAACGGCATATTGGCCAAACACCGTTTGAAGGATTTTATACTTAGCTTAAATGTATTATCCACTACCAGCGTGCCCTTGGGTAAGTCCGGCTCAAATGGTGTTACCGATACTTTTTCGCCGACAAATACAAAAAGGGTATGGGCCGATTGCCCAAACACTTCAATTGTGAAACATACTGTAACGCTCGCTAAAAAAATCAAGGCACTTTTCTTCATTGTCTTATATTCGGTATCCAGATAGCTATAGCAGATACAGCCAACTGTTACGTATTTTTCCTTAAGACGCATTGGGGTGGCGGATTCCATAATTCAGCTAAAAAAATGAGTTTTATGAATTATGAAGAGAGGTTTTATGTATTACTGCGATTTGGCACCAGGCATGGCTGGGTTTATCACGTTATATGTATTACTGCTTTTTCGGGAGTGTTTTGCGCATACTTTTTGCGTTGATGTATTCGTTGTTTAGACAGGAATACAGCCGAAGTTATGAACGTTGTCAGCCGGGTGATATTGAGCAGAGGACCATAGCGCAGGGATGCCCGTTATCTGAATTGCCCAAACGCCCCCGATATGTATTACCAAATGATTTTGTGCTATGAGAGAGAGGAGCCTTCGCGTTAATTGTATCCGACATTTAATTGCCTCTTTTAACCTGTGTGATGCCAACCCCAGAATAGGGCCTACTCACATTTATCTGTACCTGGCCCTGTTCAGGCAGTGGGTCGAAAACCGTTTTGAGAACCGTATAAAGGTTGTGAGGCGGCTAACGATGAAGAAGGGGAAAGTCAGGTCGCGCTCGACGTATCATGCGGCTATCCGCACGCTGCACGAGTGCGGGTATATATGCTACTATCCTTCGGAAAACGGTTTTGAAAACAGCCAGGTGGAGATGATCCGGTTCGACGGCGGAGGGCCGCTGAAGCTGTTCGCACCGGCGCAGAGAAAAAAATAAGGATGCCGGGTTGAAGCCGTTAAAAAAGCGGGTGCCTTGTGTGCACCCGCTTTCGGTATACGACGTTACGACGTGGCTAGCCGGCGGCTATACCCGAAGCCGGATCTGTGTCCGGGTCGTCTTCGTCGCTGTCGCGGTGGATGGCGGTTTGGCTGACGGCGGTGGCTACGGTGCCCGCGACGGCCAGATAGCCCGCCAGTGATATTACCGCGGCCGGCAGCGCGACGGGTGCCGCGAGCAGCGCGCCGCTGGCAGCGGCAAGCGATAGCCCTATGGTGCGCAGGACGCGGAAGAATTTCGGCGTGGGCTCCTGCATGCGTTGGATGATGTTCATACGAATTGTTCTTTAATGGTTAGAAATACATGTTCTCCTTGCTGAAAAGCCGGGGCTACATATGCCTTGAGCTTTTCGTTTGCCGCCCGCGACTCCAGGCCAAGGCCCGGGCCGGTGAGCGTGGTTACCGGGGCTATGCAGCCCTGGAGCTCCTTGAGCGCGTTGTTTGCCGGGTGGATCAATATGCCGTCGCGGCCAGGCACGGCCCATACGAGCAAGTGATCTTTGTGCTTAGCCGTGGTGCGCGGCAGCAGCTCGTAGCGCCCCTCGGGGATGCATGAGCGACCGCGGGCATTCTCCAGCCAGGGCAGCTCTATGGTGTGGCAGATGCGGAGATACAGATCGCCGTTGGTGCCTCCACCGGCATCGTCGTAGGTTCTGAACATAACAAGGTCCATATTATTGGGGGTTGTTCACTGCGACGATGGAGAAGCTATTGAATGTGCCGGCTTTGAGCTCATAGTACTTTTCGTTCACTTTCTGAACGAACTCGATACCAAATACTGCAAAGACCGGATGCGTGCTGCCGGGCGGTACAAGTACCTCCAGAGTTTGCGCCGCCACTGTGTTCCTGCCAAGCTCCAATTCGGCGCTAGCAGATACATTGGATACATACTCGCCGGTTTTGAAATCCAGCTCGGCACCTGCACAGACCATACGGAAATGTGTGGCCCCTTCCGGTGACAGGAGCATACGGTACGGTACGAACGATTGTGTCGAGACGGATACGGTTCCGCCGGCACGATCAATCGCCGTTGCGAACTGTGCTTTGCAAACTGAAGTAAGCTCGCCCGTATTATTGAAGTCGAATCCCTGGAGGAACCCCGGCTCACCATCAGTGAAGGTGCGCTGGCCACGGTCGTTGACAGGATCGGCTTTTACAGCGCGCATCGTTTCGCGTACGAGCCGGGTATAAACCTGGCTATCGGTGGAGCCTACCGTTACGTTGCGAAAAGCCGTGAGTATCAGCTTGGCTGCCTTTGCCGCGCGAGAAAACTCCGAGTTGTTTTCGCGTGTCCGCTCGAAGGCCGGATCTGACTTAATTGCTTCGCGGCTGATGGTTTTTGTTTGGCGAGCGAAGAACTTACCATCTCTTTCAAAGAAGGTGACTCCTCCAACGTCGCCACGCATCCTGATATAACTACTTTGTTTTGCCATGTTGGTAATTGTTATTATGTAGCCCGGACGATTTTACAAGAGGCATCATCCGGATAGGCCTTTGTGCTGCAGCGATACAAACGTATGGCGCGCATAAGGCGAATCATAATTTCCGTGTGAATGTGACATGCTTTGATATATAATGGTCGGAATGTGTGACTTTGGCTAAAATGTGTTCTTTTGATATATATGTGTGGTTTTTGACAGATAGTGCTTATATGTGTTATAATGTGCGGTTTTGACTTATATATGTCAGTTCCCGCGTACCAAATTTCGTACAGGTGGACTGTGAACATTTGAAACCGGTATTACGTATCTTTGTAAGGACGGCTGAACGGCAGAACATTGCGCAAGCGGCTTCGATGCGGCTTTCATCCGAACTATACCGAGTCTGAAGCGGCTCAGAAGCGAAGTAGAACTGAAGGAGAAGCGGAGTAGAAATGATAAAAATCCAGATAGCAGAATTATGAAACCGACACGATTGGTGATTTATCCCAAGGATATTCAGGTGATAACGGGAAAGAGCTATACGCATGCATTAAGGTTGTACAGGGCTATGCGACGGCAATTCAAGAAAGAGGGCAGGCAGGCCGTTACGGTTGATGAGTTCAGCACGTTTATGGGAATCGAGATGAGGAAGGTGGTGGAGTTTTTGTTCGGATAGAAAAAACGTCGGCTACTCCTTTTTAGGTAGTCCGACCCATTTTATTTATTGTGTGCCCTATATAAATTGCGCAGAACTGACGTTACTATGTATTATATATCAATTATACTTTATGGATCTGTATCTGCGTTTTGAATTTGACCCCGAAATTTCCAAAGGATTCCGTATTAAGAACCCGCCGACCGTGCCGTGCGAAGGCGAGATTGTAGATTTTGTGTGGAACGATTTTATTAACAACCCGGAAGACCTGGCACGGATAAAAGAATTCAGCGAGAACGGCTGCTTTATGGCCAATATTCTTTCGCGGGATTATGCAAAAGATTATGCCGAGGTGCTCATTATTTTAATGGATGAAGAAAATTATTATGAGCATGTTATTTATATGGAAGATTACCCAAAGAGGTACGTGGAGATGGTAAGAAGATCAAGACAGGAGCGTGGGCTACAGCGCCCATTATAACGGATCACGATGAATCTGTTTGCGTTTTTATTACTGTATAGTTCTCATAATAGTTTGCTACGTTGAAGATGCCACGGCTGCGGGTTCCGATGTTGTTATTGGATTGTTCGTTATGGTGAATGGTCGTCAGGTCTATCTGATAAAATTCAGACAGCGCCAAAAGCTGATCTGTCGTTACCGTGCTTTCGCCGGCCTCTAATGCGCCGTACTGCTGCTCGGTAACGTTAAGACACTGTGCCAGCGCCGCTATGCTATGCTGGTGCGCCAGCCGAAGGTGAAGAAGGAGTGGCTTCATGGCTTCTGTGCTTCAGAGTGAATGGTTTGAGGCTTCTTCCGGATTAAGGGCAAGGTGGATCTTACGGAGGGCAAGCTTGATCTGAAACATGTGTATGGCCATATGCTCGAAATACAGCGGGAAGGCGGAATGCTCGCGAACGACATACATGTCGAATATTTCTTCCAGCGTATCGCGGAGTTGACTGGGCGGCACGCAGGCGAAGAGCTCTTCGAGGCCCTGGAGGACCTGGTTACGAAGTTGTGGATTGGCGTTAAGGTACTCGGCTTTGAGTTTGTCGGATGTTTTCATGGCTATGCGTTTATCGTTTGCGTATTAAAACCGTTGATCTATTGGGCGCGATTGTGGACCAACATTCTGAGCTCCTGATAGACAGCCGCACCCGCAGGGTGGTATAACAGATACTGCTGCGCATAATGAAGCGCCTGCCGGGGACGATTGATATCGGCGTACCAGAATGTCAATAGTATCAGCACCATCAGGATACGGCCGTCAGGCACGAGCTCGTTGCGACGGTATATGTCCAGCACGGGCAGGCAGCGCTCGTAGCATGGAATGATCTCGCGCGCGAGCGCTTCATAGCTGGCGTTCGGCCGGTTACGCAGTATGGTTTGGGCCAGGGCCTTGTGCATTTCGGCGAAGGCAGCGTATACTTCCAGCAGCTCCGGTGCAGCGACATACTCTGCGACCAGATGCTTATTGGTGGCGATGAGGCCGACGAGGCGCTGCTCCTGCTCCGGCGCCGTCAATTGGTACGTGGCTTCCATCTGCGCGAGTAGGTTGTGCGGGACGAAGGTAAATTGCGAGAGGTCGATGCCGCGGCGGGCGTCGGAGAAGGTGTGGTCTTCCGGCGTGCTGAGGAAGGATGTGTAGTACACTATGTTATGCGTGATCTCTTCCCACGTTGTAAACGGTGGATAGAGGTACAGCGCTTCCGTAATATTTGCATCCCAGCAGCCGTACCGCTTCATAGCAGGCAGGTATACGGGGATGCCGTCTACCTCGGGCACTGATGGGGCTGTATACGGGGCGATTGCCCTGGCGCAATACAGGCCGTGGACTGTGCGGAGGAAGATGGGGACCTCGGGGCGCGTGTAGCTGGGGGCGCTGTGGAGGGTGAAGGGACCGTAAGGTGTGGAGATGGAGAGACGGCGGAGGTCTGGCGGGAGAAATGGCTTTTGTGCTTTCATAATAACTGAGGGTTTGTTGAGCGTGTTTGATTTGTTCAGGCCATACGGGCCCGTTCTGATCGGTGAGAGATCGGAAGTAAGTGTAACGGTATGGGCATAGGTGTTCCGTGCCGGAATTGCTGCCGGCGGGTGAATGCTATGCTACATTGGGTGCAGCGTTAGGACGGGGGACGGTGTAGCTTGGGATGTTGTGTGCTCATGGCTTTGTACGGTTAAGGTTTAACATAACGGTGGCGCTGTGGTGAGACAGGTTGCACCGTACAAGGGGTGAGCGTCAGAGAGCGGGCAAAAAAATATGGCGTGGTGCCCGACTTATTCGTTCGAGGTACTGGTATAACCCGACCATGAATAAGTGAGCACTCACGCCAGTATCAGCGTGAGCACTTTGCCACTTATTGTCTCATAGTCAAGAAAATTACCAGTTTTCGAACGAGACGCTAAGTGCGAATGCTCTTATGTATTTCTAAGAGAATCGCAAATATATGTTTATAACTATGTCATATCCGTTTGATTGCTAATATCTAATACAAGATAGGAATATTTTTGACTTGATACTAGATCTAGTATCAAGTTTTTTGATGTTTTCTTTGAAATTGCCTATAAAGGTCATATAATGAAACCAAAGGATAAAAAGCGGCTTCAGAAATTCAGGGAAAATTTGCTTCGTTTAAGAACAGAGCGGGGATTGAGTCAAAGAGGGTTGGCGTCTTTATGCGATGTTGGTGCTGGAAAGATAAGCAACCTAGAGGCGGACGAGGACACGAACCTTACGTTGACTACGTTGTTTGAATTGGCTAAGGGGTTGGAGGTGCATCCGAAGGAGTTGATAGATTATGAATTTGATTTTTTGAGGAAGTAGCGCACACAACGCATGCATAATTTGAATATGCTAATGATATTCCATGGACGATTTAGATTACATAAAGCAAGAAATTGAAAAGCTTAATTCCGAAACAGGCCGATTAACCTTCTCGACTAACGACACGAGGAGAGCATTCCACGAAAGAATTTGTGGCATACTTGACAACTACTATAAGTCTTGGGCACTTTTGCTATTTTTTAACAATAATGGTAGGTTCTTGTTTGATAACAAGACTGAGCTTCTTTCTACGCACCTGGAGCCGATAGAGCGTGAGTTTTCAAAATACAGTGATGTGAGCAATGATTATCGGAATTGGATCAATCGGAGTGTCATAATTGACGCATGGTCGACGTTTGAGTTTTCAATAACCGCTATGGCCAGCCAATTACTCGGAAAGAATTTAGTAAACGAACTTAAACTCGAAAAATATAGCAAGATAGCGAGGATCATTAAGGCGCTGTCAGGTGAAGAGGATTCTAAACTGAAAAAGGCGTTAGAGATAGGGTACATCTCTGCGGTTTCTATCAATCGAAAGTATGAAAAGCTATTCGGACTAATGGACCAGACGTACTCAAGAAACATAGCTGATGATAAACGTTTTTTGCAAGTCTTCGGCAAATATAGAAATGCAATGCACTCTAATTTTACGTTTTTCGGGGGCGATGATTCATATACCTTTCAAGGTGTTCCGATACATTTTACGCATGGAAAGCTGATTGGTGACGGTAATATTGGCTTAAAACAAAGGTTTGACTTAGTGCTTGAGCTTCGGCTTGTTTTTATGGCAATCGCAAATGCGTTTTCAAGCAAAGACGAGATTCTTGATAAAATCGCGTGAGGATGATGGATAGATAGGTCCTTTTGTTTGACTTATTCTGATAAAATCTAAATCATAAAATATGGAAAAGCTGAGTACGTTAAATCTAACATTCGACCGGGTTATAATTCAGCTGGTTACTCCTGGCTTGATAGCCTCTTATCCATACATATTGCTATTTTTTCAAGCGAGACCTGATTGCGAAGACTTCTTCCTATCTAACAAAGATGGCCTTCTCATTGCTTTCCTGATCATTATTGGACTGATCGTAGGTCTTTTGCTTGAGAATATTGGAAGCCGGATAGAAGTGCACTACTATGACGAACGTCAAAAAAAAGAGGATAGGAAATTCATTAAAACTTGGCAAAAATTCCTGCAGCTGCAAATCAAAAATAATGAAGATAAGGAACCAATTGGGCTAAGCTATACGCGCAATATAGTTTTTAGAATGAAGTTTGAGCTATCTGCAGGAGTTGCACTGTTACTCATGGCAATCGGATTGGCCATTTACGACCACAACGAGGTCATCTTTGAGAACTGCATAGTAAACACGTTTTTTATCTATGTCCTTCCAATAGGAATAAGCGCCTATCTATTACTTGTTGAAGGATACTCTAGCGCAAAGGTGTTGGCTCAAACACGAAAACTATTAGTAAAGAAATATTATCCAAAATAGCTTTATAAACGTCTTTACAAAAGAAAGTAGTACACTTTGAATAAAGATGAAAAACGGACTATCTTCTTCTATTTAATAGTTCTGTATTTATCGACAGCATATTGACAGACTGCCTTAGCGCCCAAATTCCTGTACTCTTTAGCAAGAGTAATGGCTTCAGGTTCTGTGTAACGATCTTTGGTTGGCGATGAAGCAAGCACTACTATGTGCCGTCCCTCCTGGACCGTTCCATCCAGCCTCACAATTTCCGTAACTATATTATGACTTTCATACAACTCAGCATAACGTCGCTTGGCATTATAGAAGCTCTGGTACTCACCAAAGAAAACATAAAACCTTTGATCAAATGGCGCAATTACAGGAGTTCGATTCATGACCGAATCGACTGGCTGATTTGTAGTATGCCGTGAAACCGTAGGCACAACCGACTGGCCAACATTATTAGCTCCAGTACTTGCACCGGCACTACCATTTGCAGTGATTATTTCGGTGGTCAATCGCACCTCTCGTCGCATTACCTTTATCTTAACAGCAACATCATCTACAATTCTGGAAAGGGTATCAATTTTTTCAACCAATAATTGCTTCTGCTGAATATTCGCTTGATATCGCGGCCAAAGAGTCAAAAAGGAAATAATAATCAACATCAAAAATATAATCAAGAACATCAAGGTATAGTGATTTCTCACTAGAGAAAAAAAGAAACTAAACCCCTTCATTTCTTCCGCTGATTTAACACCTCCTTTACCTCACCAATATCTTCTTGAATATGCTTTAGCTCAAGGCTATTCATGCGATAATCTTGCTGAAGGCTTTGAACTTTTTCTTGGAGGACCTGATTGCCTTGCTCTAACGATTCTAACTTACCCCGCGCAAAAAAATAGCCAGCAACAGACATTCCGATATAGATTAAAAAAGCAGCTACCGCAATGGCGTCCTTTACTTTTATTATAATTTTTGAATCTTCAGAGACCTCATGAGTCCGGGCAGACACACCTGCCTTCTTAGTAGTTTCCATCAAATGACTGTGAATACGAGTATTCTAATATAACACATTTTGCAATATTTTAGAGACACTGATGCACTTTCTCTTAGTCCGCCAAACGCGCGATTTGAAATACTCTTATTGTGATTGAAGATACCCACTCCACAACCACCCAATCGTTCCCTTATAATCCACTTTATACCAGTTGCCGTTTGGTCGGATATGATCTCGCTGTTGCTGGTTTTATCTATTATGCCTACTGTTTCGTTATAAGGAACCGTTAGCAAAATTGCTCCGGCTGAACTGGGTCGGTCGCGCAGATTAGGGCTTTTAGTTGCTGTTATTCTTGCTGTCTGCCCGCTGTAATGGTACGCCTGAGCTCCTGGTGATGATGTATCGGGCTTTAGCCATGAGAAAAAATAAAAAATTGCAAGCGCTACTACGGCAATCCAGAAAATAGTCTTGATTGTGTTCCATCGGTCAATGGATTTGGCGCAGTCCTGGCAAACTGACTTGAGGCCATAATATGTTCTGGTACTGGCACCGTAAGAACCACTTCCTAACCGACTACCTTTTGAATAACCAGTAAAGGTTGTACGCCGGTAAATTGCGTTTGGTGCGCCACATTTGTGGCAGGTTGCCATGGTATGAGATCAAGCAAAAAAGTTGGGAGAGTTAAGTATTAACTTATGCAGTCGCTGACAGCGCATAGTGAGCGCAAGTACCTTTGCGCCAGCAGTGGGTCAAGGGCGCGGCGTTGAATGCTGTGTGGGTTTGTGTGACGTGAGTGGGGTTTCAACTGCGTTGAGGTTCAGTCAGAGACTGAGGCATGACGGGCATCCCGAGTACTCGGGACCCTTCGGAGGCCTTCGGAAGACTTGCGCCAGCTAAGGTAGGCACAAGTCAGAGACTTGCGCCAGGCATGCGTCGCTTCTTTTGAGACCTTGCACTCGCTGTGGGAATGTAAGGTTGTTTCAGTTTGATAAGGAGATCCGCGTGCTGAAGTTGGCAGAGTGAGTGTGAGCGTGAGAGCGAGGATAAATACGGGATGAGACTTGACTTTGATGACAGTACCTTGCGCGAACTCCTAGTATATTGCATCGGTCGCAGAATTGCGCCAGCTCTTGATGGTCTTCAATTTTCAGAAATCTTATGTGGCAGCGCCGGCATTTCGTTCCAGGTGCGGCCGTCCAGCTCTCTGCCGCTTTTGTTCTTGTTCGTGCCGCCCCTGCTGTTTGAAGACTTAACAAATCGCTATCTTCAGGAGATGATAAATAAATTCTTCTCTTGATTTAGAGAAAAAAAACGAATTAAATGCTAAAGCACTCTATTAAAATCATATTCAGGTCATTGGGACGCAATAGATTTTATTCTATTTCACTGATAATCGGTCTCAGTTTGAGTTTTACGGCCTTTGCAATTATGGGGATATTCGTTATCCATGAATCTTCGACTGACATGATGTATCCCAACGAACGCGATCTATATCGCGTTCTCATGAATGATCCAATGACCTTTGAGAAAGGCGTTCTTACCTTTCAGCAGTTACCGCCATTGCTTAGAAACAATTTTCCCGAGGTTAAAGAAGCTACGCATCTTTATTATAGTGGTCGGCACTTTATCCGAAAAGAGAAATCAACAATAAGTGATATTTACCAAGAGGATAAGGTTATTTACGCTGACCCTTCGTTTTTGTCTATGTTCAGGCTCCCATTTACATATGGGAACGTCGAAACTGCGCTCAAAAGTCCACGTTGTATCGTACTATCTCAGCATAAAGCAAGGAAATATTTCGGTCGGGAAGATGTGATTGGTGAAGTATTGTATTGCAAAGGTGAGCCGTATGCAATAACGGGTGTACTTAAAAATCTACCTTCAAATACTCATTTTACATTCGACCTGATCATATCAAAATCAACCTTACCTGAAGCTTCGTTTCCCCTACAATTTGCCGGGGTAACATATGTTCAATTAGCCGCTGGGGGTAATCCGGGCGAGTTAACGAAAAAACTGGAACAGCACCAAAAGCATCTTCTACCATATGAACATATTGCTTTTACCACACCATTCACACTCGAACCTCTAAAGCAAGTATATTTTTCAAAAGCCCCCGGTGCAGAGTACATGAGCGCCATCTTCCGCCATCAAGACCACGCCGTCCTTGATCTTTTTATTGGAATTTCGCTAGCTATTGTCGTAATGGCACTACTCAATTACGTGAATTTCTCGCAATCTAAGGCACTCTTTTATACTCGACAAAATCTTATAAAGAGAATTTTTGGTGCTCCTGCGATCGTCTCCCGTATACAAGTAATTATGGAGGCTTTTATAATCATTTGTACAAGCGCTGTTGTAAGTTTCGGGCTAATGGTGGTCTCATTGAATAGTTTCAATAAAACCGTGGGAAGCATGATGTCTATTTATTTCCTTATGGATCCACGCGTACTCATTAGTATAGGAATTTTCCTGATGACCAGTCCCTTATTCATAGGAATGCTAGCCAATCTATTCTCTCCGGGAGGCGAAAAAACCACATTAAACTCTGCACAACCAATACTTGCCGGAAAGCGCGTACGAATTCTCGACGCCATCTTCCTACTGCAACTAACGGTAACACTGACACTTCTGGCCATGACTGTGGTAGTACTTAACCAGATCAATTTTATCAAACAACGCAATCCCGGCTACATGCTTGATAACATTTGGGAGGCGGACCTGAGCACATTACCAGAAAAGACGAATCCACAAACGCTTAAACACGAGATAGCACAATTACCGGCCGTAACTGCAGTAAGCATCGCGACCGGAAGCCCGTTTACAGGCCGATGGTCGAGTACAATAGAGACCGGCGGAATCAAGACTGAGGTGGGCTCGTTTGCTGGTGACGATGCCTTTCTGGAGACCATGGGAATCACATTGTTAAGTGGTCGTGGTTTCATGCCGTCATTAGCCGACACGTCCGCGTTAATTGTCAACGAGACCTATGCGCACCTATTTCACTTAAATGATAATCTGGAGCCTGAAGATCCTGCCCTGCGCGGAAAACGAAAGATCATCGGTATTGTAAAAGACTTTCATTACAGCTCACTTAAGGAACGAATCGGACCAATTGTTATCAGCTACGCGCCTTTTCGCTCAATTGGATTCGAAGGTGCGCGTATCATTATCCGATCGTCCACCTCTGATACCACAACCATGCGCAGTATTGAGCGCATCTGGAAAGCCTACGCCGCAGATGTACCTTTCGAATATAATAGTTTACGTACCGAATATTACCAATTACATGCACAGGACTTCCAACAGACCGACCTCTTTATATGGGGTACAAGTATCAGCGTCTTCATAAGTTTATTCAGTCTTGTCGGGTTATCACTATTTCATACACAAAATCGGGTACGCGAAATAGCCATACGTAAGATCCTTGGCGCCACTTCCAGTAGCCTCCTGGCAATGTTTATCGGTAAGATTATCCGCACTGTTACTCTGTCGCTCGCTTTAGCTACGCCATTTATACTCTATTTTTCAAATGCTTGGTTCACGAAATTCAGCTACATTAGCATCCCTTCAGCTACCACAATTGGCGGCATACTACTATTTACGGTCGCCGTCGTGATACTCGCCACCCTATACCAAGTTATAAAGGTCCTACAAAAGAACCCTGCAGACACGCTTAATAATGACCGCACATAAAGAACTTCAAGCACCAGCGTTCCCCTAGCCACGAGGAACGCTGGCGTTGCACAAACATCTTTCCTACGACCAGATCCTTAACAGCATAATTTCAGAAGATGCTACTTATACACTTATAGACATCTTTATTTATGAGCCGAGTGCAGCGATTCAGGAAGCGATGGAAAAAGAGCGGTAGGCTTACTCCGGCCCGCGCCATGTTGCTGGATGTACTCTACGATCTGGCAGCGAATGGCGAGTTTGTGTCAGCGTTTGCAGCAGAGAAAGTGGGCGGAAAAGAAAACAGGGTGAGCATTTTCGATTGCCGAAATACTCACCCTGATCTCTCGATGGAAAGGCATTCCACTCCGGCCTTCGATCTCGCTATTTTTTTAGACCAATTACTTCAACACCATAATTTTCTCCGAAAAGATCTGCCCGTTATGGCTACCTGAAATAATAAAGACGCCACCCGTGTTTTCAAATTGAACTTCGTTGCCCTTTTTGTCCAGTTGAACCGGTCTTCCCAGAACATCGCTTACGTGGATGTTGGATAGGTCTGTTGAAATGACCCGGATAACGGATTGGTCGGCTTCAACTTTCCAGGGCTGAGCATCTGCCTCGATGCCTGTAACGGTTTCTAAGACGGTGAAACGCCATTCTTTGTCTGATATTCCTGGAAATTCATTGGCGGCATAATCATAAACAACGCCGGATGAAAAGTGGAGATAAACACGCTTGCCGCCAGGCAGCGCTTTTGGAAGCCGTATTGTAAGAGTATTTTCATTTACCCAGGCAGAAGAGGAGCTCACTACGTACATTTTGATCGCTTCGTCCGTGTCGGCATCAAGAACCGTAAGTGTGCCGCTTGAAATCATAATGGGTTCATTAAACACCATCACCAGTAGTGCTTGTGGATCTACATCTATAGCACCCGCCTCCGGGCTGGTCGACAAAACGACCGGTGGCACATTATCATGTGTTGAAAATTTCCATTCGTCCCCATTGATCCCTGCGAAAGCATTTCCGGCCAGATCGAAAATGCCCCCGGGCAAAAGCTGTAGGTAAATGCGCTTGCCACCAGGTAACGGCTGCGAAAGGTTAATAAAAAGAGTATCATCCTGAGCCACTCCATGACTATTGTCAATAGTATACCGGGTGAGTTCTGCACGGGTAACATCATCGAATACGCGCAGCTCTCCGCCGGCAAAGACAATCGGTTCGCTAAAAACAATAAAAAGTCGATCGTCCGGATCTACATCGATAGCACCGGCCAGGGGTTGCGTAGTTATAGCTACAGGTGCCACTACATCTGCTACAGTAAAATTCCATTGATTATCGTTGATGCCTGCAAATCCGTTGCCGGCGATGTCGTAAACAACATTTGGTTGAAGCTGAACATAAACCTCTTTCCCGCTTGGCAGCGGATTGTCCAGTGTTATCAAAAGTGTATCATTGTTCACGCGCGCATTGAATTCGCCGATCTCCTGTGTGACTATTACTTGCTGATTTTTGGCATCGATCACTGATAATGTGCCCGTCCCTAACTGTATCATCTCATCGAACACCATATAAAGGGGAGCAGCCGGCTCAACTTTTACAGAGCCTGAGATAGGGCTGGTGTTTTTGACCGTAGGTGCTGATGTGTCCGTAACAGTAACAAAAATACTGACCTCATTTGAAAAATGTGTCGCCCGATTTGTTTTGAATGCCGCCACACGGTAGATGTATCTCACTCCCGATTGAGTTGAGTTATCTGTAAATGTTGCAGTATTTACAGTAGCAATAGTAGCAAACGTACCACCTGCAAGCTTTCTCTGAACGATGAAGCCATCCTCCTGAGTCGAATTGTCTGTCCAGGTAAGCTTGACAGCGCCTTGCATGGACTGCTGAGCCGACAAGGCCACTTCACCAAAATTAATAACAGGTACCGGCTTATAATGACTATCGAGGCGCAACATCCCGTCACCACCGAGGTAGCCGACAATCTCGCCCTGGCTGTTTTTCGAAAAAGCCATGACGTCATAATCATTCAATACGCTGGTAAACTCGTTGTTCCAGGTTTCCCCCCCGTCTGTGGTTTTAAATACAAAGCCATAGGGCGATCCTACCCAACCAACATACTCATCGGCAAAGAACATAAAATTATAAGGGCTCCAATGATTGATATCCGTCAGGTAGGTCCAGCTTTCTCCACCGTTGATCGTTTTATAAACCTTCTTGTTGCTTACAAGTTTCCAGCCGATGTCTTCCGAAACGAATTGAAGCGCGGTGATATCTTCGGTAGTTCTTGTCCACGTTTTACCTGTATCGGTGGTCCGCAAAAGTGTGTTCTCACCATAGTACCATACTTTGCTGGTCGACTGAAAAGCTAGACTCCGATCAGAACCGCCAAGCTGAGCGGGCTTATACACAATCTTAAAATTCTGTCCGTCGTCTACGGATCTGTAAAGTGTGCTGTTAGACTTCATCAACCATATATTCCCCGCATTGTCATACCAGATTCGGTTATTATAGTAATCACTTGAATACTCCTCAACGGGCACATAATTGGTCCACGTCAAACCATGGTCTGACGTGCGCGCAAAAGCACGATCGCCGGCAAGTATACCTTTTCCGTTGGCCGTAAAAGCGATCATATTCTCCTCGTAATTATTGTTCTTCATCACCGGGTCACGAACCGTCCACTGCTTCCCATCCGGCGAGGTCTGCAACAGTATCTCTCCCACAGCCCAAATGTTATCGCCATCAAACGCCATGTCGACAGCCGGATAATTTGATCCCACCGTACAAAAATTCGTGACTTGCCACGTATTGCCGCCATCATTGGTCTCCACCTGGAATCCATTCTGTCCCGCGGCCATGCCGTGATTCTCGTCATTGAAATAAACCACGCTAACCGACGCTCCCGCGCCAACCTGGTATATGCTATTCCACGTCACGCCTCCATCCGTCGTTTTAAAGATCTTATTTCCTCCCGAATCCATACCATAAGCGTATCCTACATTGCTGTTGACAAAATAAAGCTCGCTGACAATTATATTTTTGGTAACAGCATCTGCTACCTGGGTCCACGAGACTCCTCCATCAGTTGTTTTAAAGAAGCTCTTGGAGAATCCCGTACACAACCAGCCGTTTTGATCATCCGTAAATAGAACTTCTGGATGGTAATAGTCGGTATTGATCGTTGCGCTTATTTGTACAGACGTCCAGTTGACACCAGAGTCCGACGATCTCCATAAAAACGATTTACCTCCGATCGATTGCAAAGCCCATACGTTGTTTCCCCGTGCTACAAGGTCAACAATATGGTCAAGCGAGGCAACCGGAGTCCACGACGCGCCGCCGTCACTGGTGGAGTATACCAACTGGCTTTCGCCTGAATGGATAACCCAATACCAGCCCACCGAGGCGCTGATGAAATGCGCATCGATGATATCATAATTACGGAACACAACACGGGCCCAGGTTTTTCCACCATCATCCGATGTATACATAATGGCCATGGGCGACAACCATGCCCCATTGTTAGTAATTACTTTCAACGAATTACCACCGTCGAAAGCAAATATCTTCGTTATGTGCTCGAGCGTGTATCGGACCGGTGAGTTCTGAGTGATCCATGTTTTTCCGCCATCCGTCGTTTTAAGAAAAGCGCCGTCATTACCAGCCATCCAACCGGTTGACTCATCGATGTAGGTAATATCGTTCCTGTTTGAAGTCAGGTCCGTCCATTGCCCAAAGGCTGCCAGGCTGATACAGAATAGAATAGGTGCGATTAAAAAAAGTTTTTTCTTCATAACCCTGAGGTTCCGACAAATATTTCAACGTAATGTTCCAGCAAAAAGCGAAGAAAAAACGAGAACGAGAATGTCTCATACTCTACCCATTATCCAATGCAATCGTTTAAGGAACAACTTGCCTAAAGGTACGAAGAAACAACAATGGATAGCTGGAACGTTGTGCCTAAAATTCGCTCCGATACAATTTGACAACATTCACATCCTCCTAAAGGAGTAGTGACATAAAACGTCGCGCTTAATTCCAGAAACTAACTTCCTCGATCAATTCCCGGAATCCAATTTAATATGACCTGCACATAACGCTCCTGGTTTTAATGTATTCTCTTATCTTATGCAGACTCATAAGGACACGCGCGTAATATTCATCCTCAAAAAATAAAAAAATCATCAACGAATTGAAGGTTATGCTCGAAAATGACTAGATCGCTAATGCAATTACATAACAATGCCGTTTTTCAATTTTATAGCGGGCAACGATTTTGATTTAAAAGATTTGAATGAAATTAAGACGCTCGTTTACATCCGTCCAGACGTTCAGGTCGTAGCACTGGATAGTGAAAACGAACTCAAATTGCTATTGGAACTGATCAGCATCACTGAATTTTCATGTATTGAATTGGCTGACGAGAAATTCCCGAAGTACTGGGATTTATCGCACGTTAAGTTTCCTGAATTTGACAACGAACAATTTGACCAATTCTATCAGACCTGGATTCAAAAGTCGAACAGAGAGAATAGTATGGACGAATACGGAAGCCTGATTTTTCTGTCAGGGCTAAGCGCAAAATGGAATAGATTGAGTCACCGAATAATTGTAAAAGAGAACCTCTGAACGCAAACATACATCCGCCTTCCTCACATAAACGCGCGCACAAATGGAAAACAAAGAAGAAATTGACGCTGAATTTGGTTATCTGTGGGCTAAGCAGGCAGCCGATCACGTGCTCGTCAAAAGCAAGAGCTCATATTTCGGATATTCCATCATGAATAGAGTGTATAATACCACGATCCTTATCGAGGATAGCGATATTGCCACATATGTGATAAACACAATGCTGAAGCATGGAGCACTTGTAGTCGATGACTTTGAGACTGTGAGGAATCCCAACAAACCAGATCCATTTTTCCTTACCTCTGAAGATGAAGAAAAGTATAGAAAATTTCAGAAATCCATGAAGAGTAAAAATTTGAATAACGGGAAAACGGAATTGGCTAGCTGAGGTCTGCCCAGTTAATCGCTACAGCTGTCCAAAATAAGTCATTCCGAACACGTGAACATAAACCTCGTAGTTATAAAAACGAATCAATCCGAAAAGCCTGTGGCATTGTGTGTCTATCCACCCAACCTGAGATCAGTGATTTCCGGATATCCTGAACGTCTGATCTATCCAGTTGCTCGGCGAGCTGCTCTCTCGCTATCTTTACAGTGACTAAAATTTGATCACCTCGCCGGCTTGAAGTTCTTCCTGTCGGGACCGAGACCAACTGAAAGTACACCTGAAGAGCCCGTTCTACCAACATGAATACCGATAAATTCAAGCCACGCCCGGGTAATCCTTTTATAGCTATGGAATATTACGGGTTGATTTTAAACCGTACATTCCTGATACTGATGACCGACAACGCGTTGATTGGAGTGAAAGTCCACGGGCTAATCGCCGCGGAGGGCGATGATCCGTTGGTAAATATAATGCTCCCTACCTTGGAAGGCGATCTGGAAAATCCATATTCGTATATATCGGCGAAGCTCAGGGAAAAGATAAAGGATGTAGATATCACGTCCGATGAAATCTTAAAACAGAACCGGTCGAATTTCAGGATTAACCGATCGGAAATTCTCAGCGCCCGATACGACCCAAAAAAGAAATGGGGCATGGCATACTATCCACACGATGGGAAAGTATACATCCGCACCGCTACCCGAACACGCGAGTTTATCATACTCGGCAACCAGTCCGGGCAAGAAATTGCCGACATTTTGAATGGGAAAATTGCCCTGTAAAAGAATTGCTCCGGTTATTCGGTCCCCTTTAAAAGCACCCAACGATTCATCTCGCACGAGGACGCGACGAAAGGATCAGGTGAGTATTTTCGATACGAAAATACTCACCCTTAGTTCCGCCTTTATTAGTCAGTATCTGTAAACGCCAGCAACCATAGGGTTCTCGTTTCCATACAAATCATCAAATATGTTTGATCTATGATGAAATCAATAAACCAGGTATTCCACGCTGAAGATGACGTGTAATAACGGACATATTCATTACTATATTTCTCATCAAAGAGATCGGCACAGAATCTTTGCGCTTTATCTTTTATAACCTTTGGTTGTTCTTTATACGCCGATCCGTATGCGCCTCCATGAAAAAGAAGCGCCGCCAGTTCGCCATCGATTACAAATTCACTTTTCCAATCAAGTTTTGGTTTTTTAGATATTTGAAATGCCTCTCTAAAATCATCGTCCTCTACGCTGTTAAAGGTTTTAAGTACGCTATCGGAGAGCAGAAAATTGGTTTCAAAGTCAATTTCATCCAACCGGCCTCTGGAGCAAAACCAATCGAAAACCTCGTTTTCGTTTAATCTGAATCCTTTGAAATACACGCGTCCACCTATATTGGATCTTAACAGGTTGATAAATTCAAAGTCGCCGTCCAGTATCTCGTACGCCAACTCGGACCACATTTGTTTGATGTCGTTTGACGTTGGTCTCTGAATCTCCCAATGCACTTTTATTGGCTTCATCTTGTTAAGGTTTTGTCTCTTTTATTCCTGAAAAGCGTAGCATACAACTTCCCCGGTCTTGACTGTAAAGATGCAAGCAAACAACGCAACCTATTTGCGTAGATTTAAATACTAATTTTTTGACGGTTGAAAAGGCTTACGCTGGAATCAGTATCCTGCAAATCAGGAATGATAGGAACATCTTCATTTATTTGACTCTAAACGAAAGAAGGCAAATCGTTTAGAATCTCACTCTTTGCTTCTTAAGGCGCTGGTATGTCTCTACATAATATAAATCGGCTGCATCGATCAAAAAGATGAACGATAGACAATATCGGATTTATGGCTTATTGTTCCACTATGATCATGTTACCATGATCGATGGTCAAAGTATTGGAATGACCTGTTCACTACATTTTAACGCTGTTGTGTATGGGAGAATTGACCCGTCTAGGCAATTATTTCGATAAGAAGTCGATAAACAAAGCGAGCACTGCCCGAAAGACTGGGCTTGGGAAGAACAGGCTTACTACGACTACCACAGGCTGACTGTGGATAATTCGGAAGCCATTGCACCACGGGGATTTCTGTCATGTTGTTCCAGTCGTTTCGGTGATAAGGTGCTTGAAGATCGCTTGCAAATTATCGTTTTTGCAAACAAACCCGGAAACGAAAACTCTGCAAATATCTGTTTTACAAACACTTATCGTTTGCAAACGCTACGATTTACCAATCAGAATTATACATAGAAAAGCCAGTTTTTGAGAAAATCTCTCAAAAAACCTTGATTGGCAAAAAAATGACATATTTTTATAGAAAATATAACAACAAAAGCATGTTATTAGAATTCTCGGTAGGAAACCATCTTTCCTTTAGAGACCGCAAAACTCTTAGTTTGGAAGCGACTAATATTAAGGATTACGGTGAAAATAACATTATTAGCACCTCCCGGCGGAACCTGCTATCCGGCGCAATTATCTACGGCGCCAATTCGAGCGGGAAAAGTAATTTCATCAAGGCAATGGCGACCATGAGAAGACTGGTTCTTACCACGTTCTCCAGATCGTCTGTTTCTGAATTGGATGTAATCCCTTTTCTTTTGCAACAAGGCCGTTCGACAGAACCTTCGCTTTTTGAGGCTGTTTTTATTATTGACTCCACCCGTTATCGATATGGCTTTGAAGTCAATAATACAGAGGTGGTTTCTGAATGGCTCTTCGAAGCAACAAAGGAAAAAGAGAGCCCTTTATTTGTGCGCCAGAGAGATGGAATCGAGGTTATGAGCGGCTTTAAAGAGGGTAACGACCTGGAAGAAAGAACCCGTGATAATGTCTTATTTCTCTCGCTAGTCGATCAGTTTAACGGCCCTACGGCAACCAAAATACTTCATTGGTTTAAGAACTTCGTTGTGATCTCTGGATTGACCACCTCGCGTTATCGCCGAGTAACACTAAGTCTACTTGAAAACGAACAGACTAAACCTTTGCTGCAGGACTTCTACAAAAGCAGTGATCTGGGCTTCGACGATCTAATTATATCCACAAATGCAACTGAAGACGACCTAGCGGATGAACAAACGGAATCCGTACTAAGACACTACCTGCAACAAAAGACTGTTCATAAGGTTTACGATACGCAAAACAGGTATGTGGGCACGACAGAATTTGACATGATGGATCAAGAATCTGTGGGCACCAATAAAGTTTATAACTTATCGGGCCCCCTGTTTGAAACCCTTAGAAATGGCGGGATACTGGTTGTAGACGAGCTGGATTCAAGTCTGCATCCGCTTTTAACGCTGGCAATAACACGCCTGTTTAACTCCAAGAGCAGTAACCCTAAAGGCGCGCAATTGATTTTCGCTACTCATGATACAAACTTACTGTCGTATGGTAAATTCAGACGAGATCAAATTTTCTTTATTGAGAAGGACGAGTATGGTAGTTCGGACCTATATTCTCTGGTAGAGTACCGGGAAGAAGACTCGTCTGTTCCGCCAAGGAACGATCGGTCATTCGAAAAGGACTATATCCAGGGAAGGTATGGCGCCATTCCATTTATAGGTGGGTTTCAGAAATTTACCGAGGCATGGCAAGAAAAATAAAAGTCTCCAATGAAGTCCTCAAAAGATTGGCCAGAGACGAATCGAAGCGAAAGGTCGATACCAAAAAGATAAGGCTCTACTACCTAATCGTTACGGAAGGCGAAAAAACCGAACCGAATTACTTCGAGGCACTGAAGCATGATTTACCCAAAGGCGTCTTGACCAACGTTCGGATTGACATTGAAGGAACCGGAAGAAATACTGAATCACTACTAGACGAGGCTGTCCGGCTGCGGGAGGAATATTCAAAAAATACGACGTTAAAAGTTGACAGACTCTGGATTGTTTTTGACCGCGATAGCTTTCCAGCAAATGATTTCAACAACGCAATCAATCGTGCCCCTTCACTTTCTATTGATTGCGCCTGGAGCAATGAGGCATTTGAGCTATGGTATCTTTTGCACTTCCATTTTTACAATTCGGCCTCCAGTCGCACACAGTATCAAGCACTGATTGAAGGAAATCTGCGCCCTTTTCTTGGGCAAGGATGGGTGTATAGGAAAAACTCGCCTGATATGTATCGAATTTTAAAACAACATGGCAATATCGAAGCGGCCATCCGAAATGCCAGGCGATTGGAACAAGGTTTTGCCGGGCGACGCGACTTCGCCGAGCACAATCCGTGTACATTAGTCTATAAATTAGTTGAGGAGTTGTTAAGTTATATGATTGAAGAATCCTGATCGCAACACCCTGATAAATATAATGCATCGGACAATACGATGAGAATAGCCTGTGGCGATTGTGGATGAAGAGAAAAAATTCCTTTTTTCAGTACCTTTGGCCCCGAACACTACTTCTTTCGTTATTGCCGTGGCAATCATTAATCGCTTTTTTCTGACGCTCGGTCTTTGGGCTATAGCACACAGTGTAATAGGTCAGTGTAGTGACTGGGAAAAACTATTCTATTATAAGTCCGTATCGATTGGGGATATTGCCCACGACCGATTCGGAAACACGTACATCGCAGGATCTTTCTTTGAAGACGGCTTCACATTAGGATCGAACACCTTTACCCTACCGGTGGGTCAGGGCGGCGCATTCATTGCAAAATTCGACAGCAATAATGTCCTTGTGTGGGCCATCAGCCCGACCGTAGGTTATTCGGCCTACGCGAAACAGATCGAGGTAGATGCCGATGATAATATTATAGTAGCCGGTGACTTCGACACATCAATCTCTTTCGGCTGTCTTAGTTTCCCTGGCTCAGGCCGGTCAGACATCTTCGTTGTCAAGTTTACACCCGACGGAACACCGATATGGCTAACAGGCTCTACCGGCGCCGATGATTCCGCTGTTGTCAAGATCAGCATGTCTCCCAATGGAAACTGTATTCTCACATCAAGCTTCGTAGAAAGCAGTGACGTCACAACTAGCCTCACGGCGCCGGACATAACTATGGGTGGCCTGCCGGTATTGACCGACGCTACCGATCAGATCAACGCCGGATATGATTCTTTTATTGCGTCTATCGAGCCGGATGGAACAGTCGCATGGACACAAGGCATCGGAGGCGATGGGAATCATTATGACTACGTATCGGACGTCACCACAGATACCGAGGACAATATAATCGTGACGGGGTACTTCAACTCCGACAGGATCTTATTCGACGGTTATGAAGTCAGGGGGCTTGCCTTCTCAGAAAACTACTACCTCGCAAAAATAAATTCACAGGGAGAAACACTGTGGGTTCGCGGAACAGAGGGCACTATCAACCAGGGTGGAGCGGGTGTCGATACCGATGCAGAAAATAATATTTATGTAGAAGGTCGTTTTTATGGAAATGCAAAATTCGGTTCCTTTACCCTGACGGGAAAAGGTGAAGCCGATGTCTTTGTTGTAAAGCTTACACCGGACGGAACAGTCACTCAGGCCAGGAGCTTCGGAGACGACGGCTTCGATGCAGCAACGGGCCTTAAAGTCAATAGCCAGGGCAAAGTACTGATATCGTCGTATTACTATAGTGAGTATCTCCAGGTAGGAGCCTTCACCTCCACCATGTCCGACCTGTCGGGCGCCGACGGCTTTGTCGCTACACTAAGCAACGATCTGAGTATGGTCGAATGCGTGAAGTTCATCACTGGCGACGGTGAATCCATCATTCGGAATTTTGAACTTGACCCTTCCGACAACGTAATCGTAACGATCGATCTCATGGTCTGGGATGAAAATGCTGTAAACATAGGCTCATATACATTTGACGACGCGGATTACTGGTCCGTCACAGCGATACTGGGAAATAATCCGGCAGTCTATGAAGGCGAAACACCACCGGATCATCCAGTCTTACCAGGCATTTCATTGGGCAGGGATACGACACTATGCGCCGGCCAAAGGTTAACGCTTTCAGTTCCTCCATTTTGCGATGCCACATATAAATGGAGCACAGGTCGTACGGGAACATCGATCCAGATAACCACGCCCGGGGTTTATTGGGTCGAGGTCACACGAAATGGCGATACCACCCACGACGATATTACCGTCTCTTACCACGAACCCATTCAGGATATCGATCTCGGGAACGATCGGCTTATTTGTCTGGGGGAAACCGTATCGTGGAATCTCCCGGTGTATGACGACACCGTATATAAATGGAGCGACGGCACAACCTCAAATCAAAAATCAATAATAATCCCTGGGACCTATTGGGTAGAAGCATCAAACGGCTGCGAAACGATACGAAAGACCGTAATCATACAAGTTAAACCGCCCTCCGAAGTCGACCTCGGAAATGACGTAGAGGCATGCAGCAATACTACAATAAGCTTCACGCCTGCGCCAGGAGAAACTTTACACTGGTCGGACGGATCGACATCACCTTCACTTGTAGTCACAAAATCGGGCACATACCAACTAACGGTAAATAACGGCTGCACCGATACCACTGACGATATCCAGGTAACAATTAAAAATCCTGGCGAGTCGTCAACAATCCCCAATGTCGTAACCGTTAACGGCGACGGAAAAAACGATCATTTCGTTCTGCCTGCGTATGCTGACAAAAGCTCACTTCTCATCGTCAACCGCTGGGGCGACAAAGTATTCTATGCCTCTGAGTATCAAAATAACTGGCCCTTACAAACTATCAGTACAGGTGTATATTTCTACACCCTTCACGGAGAGTGTATCCCAGCACAGAAAGGATCAATACACGTCATAAACCCATAAGAGGCAGCCTTAAGTCAACTATCCCCAAATAATTCATTCCGAACGCATGAACCTAAACCTCCTCGTCATAAAGACAAACCAACCCGAAACCGTTGCTGCATTCTACGAACAAATTGGATTTCAGTTCAGCAACCACCTACATGGCAACGGTCCGCTGCACTTTGCTGCAGAATTGCCAAACTTTGTATTTGAGATCTATCCTCTGCCCAACGGTGTCAATACACCCGACAACACCACACGACTCGGCTTTACCGTGCCCAACCTGGACACCACGGTGTTGAATCTAAAAAAGCATGGCAGCAAAGTGAACAAGGAGCCAATGGTAACTGAATGGGGCTATCAAGCCGTAGTGGAAGATCCGGACGGTAGGAAGATTGAGTTGAAGGAAGAAAACACCGGCAGCAGCAAGTTTATAATAGACGATAAATTCATAGTAACAGGCCGTGGCCTGGTGATGACGGGCATAATTTCGCAAGGTGAGGTCTCTTCAGGAGACGAATTGATCTTTACGGCCAATGGCGCGATTCGTAGAAGACTCATTGTCGGAATCGACAGTATACGCAAAACACCAATGCCTGATCCCATAAAACTGGGGATGCTTATTAAATGCATTAACGATGAGGAGATCCATGAGCTCCGGAATTGGAACGAAAAAGATCAACTTGCGCTTGTAAAAAATAATACGAAGTCTAAGAACTAGGCCTGTAACGCAGGTGTACTTTAAAGCGAAGGATAAGCATCGATGTCAATATCTTTAATAAACACATTAAACAGCAGGTATCGTTATGATTTTGAAAAGGGTATTCGTCAGTTGTCTGATTTGTTTTTTTTGCTCGTCCGCATCGATGGAGAATGAAGGAGAGGTTCTTGAATTGCCACTTAAGCGGGTATCCGGATATGGTTCTGTTCAACCCGGGCTAAATCCGCTAAGCTGGAAAAAACGTGCGCCCGATGATCCGTGGTTCAAATCGATGCCCGTAGTTTCGGGGGTTCCGGCGAACTGGGGAAGCGAGTATGTTCAAAACTATATTATGCTCGACCCGATTCAGTTTGCCCACCAAAGCTACAGGAAAGGGTATCTATCTGCCGACTATTACAACGAAACGAAGAAAGATTGGGGTGAGCAATTGTTTGCCAATACAGTTGATCGCTACATAAAATGCTATGTAAACGTTATCTATAAAAAAACATCCGCCGGCGAGATAATTTACCGGGTTGATCAGGACAATGACTCCGATTTCGGCGATGAGAAGGATTACACCGCTGTAAAGAATATTTTGCTTAAGCAGGATTCACTGGCAGCGCTATATGCTCACACCGTTCGTTATGAGCGCATCGCGAACGGAAAGGTTTTACAGGATGAGATTCCTCTGTTGCTTATCCGGCAGGGCAACGCTTTAGCGCGTAACTTCCCGGTTCACTTTGAGGCGAAAATGGCAAAAATTACTTTAGAGGTATCTTCCAGCCATCACATTACTCTCGATTTCAATCCTGCTATACTTTCCTTGCCGACGGAAAACTCCGGTGCTTTGGAAGAAGGTGATTTCTTTTCTATTAAGGGGCAGACGTATAAGTTTTTAGGCGTAGACCGTAAAAAATCAGCGTTGCGTATTCAGATCGTGCACGATAATGTTGTTTATGCGTCTCAGGTCGGCTTTCTATCCCATCCATTCGATGGACACGATCATATCACCAAGAAAAAAGTTCAATCTTCTGACTTCAAGGGAAAATATGTCTATCTCGATTTCTGGGGCACCTGGTGCGGGCCCTGTCTCCAGGAGCTACCGACTTTGAAATCGGTCTATGAGAAGATCGATACCACCAGGATCCGATTTGTCGGGATAGCTGTTGACAGCGATTCGCAGTCGCTGGACAAAGTTCTATCGAAGGAGGGAATTTCATGGCCTCAAATACCGGTAGAAACGATGTCTGACCTGATCAAAAACTTTAACATCAATAAGTACCCAACCTCTTTTTTGATTGACGGCATGGGTAAGATCGTAGCCAAAGATATCCCACCCCAGTCGCTGCTGGATACGCTGAACAAATACATCCAAAAGCATTAAAACCGAATTCTGATAACCCCATGCAGCAACCATTTGCGCCGCATTCAACAGACAGGAAACGGCATCGGCCGGAGTAGTGTATAAGAAGCTTTTAATCAGCTACGCTGGCACCTCGCCTACAACTCGCTCAGCATAGCCTCCAATTCCTTCCTGGTTTTCTTTACATCGGAAACAGCCTTATCTTTTTCGTCGTCGTTCAGCGGCTTCAGCCTTCCATTCTCTGTTGCGACAACGCGCGGTCTACCACTACCATTAAAGGTGATAGCCAATGTAAAACAAGCCTTCTTTCCGTGACATGATTCGCAGTGGTCAAAAACCTTATGCTTTGTGAAGTAGCCGACCCACTCACCGCTGGAGGTGAACGACGCGCTCGATACATACACGCTGTGAAGCGAACTATCGTTTATATAATACAAGGTCTCCGTGCCGCCAAATTCAGCATCGGTCAGGCTGTTTATCAGCACCAGGGAACCGCCCTCGTAGTAACCGGTAAGCGATCCAACGTATGTTTTGCCATCATATTCTTTAACCGTTAACGCATTAGTCTTCCTCAGCTTTTCGACACGACTGACAAAGCCATCGTTTTGTTGAGAAAACACCTGTGGGCAGGAACACATAACGAGCACAACAAATAACGATGGCAGCTTTAGTGTATTCATCCGATTTAAATTAAACATCACATTATTGAAATATCACGATAACACTTTTGTATTACTTGAAGCTCAAACGAAATATGGCAGCAATGAAATCAAATCATCACTTCGTTTTGCTGAAATCCCAATGCGGCCCTCTTGCTGCTTTTACATAGGAATCAAACTGTTCCCTGGTGATGGCTTCCGGCGCGTACACCTCGGTTATGTATAACGGGTTCTTAAATTTAACCACTTTGTAGACACTGCCACTCCACAATCTCTCTTCAACAAAAATCTGCATGGTCAATGAGTCAAAGTACACCCTAGAGAAGTCATCGATAATCTGCATGGAACTGCCCGGATAGTCTCGTGATGTATCAAAAGACAGGCCCACCACGCCTGCATCGCGAAAATCTTCGATCTGGATCTTTCCTACAACATTAATAATCTCCGTCTCCCCTCGGAAATTAAAGCACAGCCGCCGAGAAGCGACAGTACCAACACGAAAGCGAAACTTATCCTTGCCATAAGTATGTGATGCGATTATTTTAGCGTTGGGTACCATACAAATTTATATATTTCACCTGATTCGGCACCCGGCCTGAATCTAAGTTCCTTCGTTGGAATTTATTAAACCGCCACATCAAATATAAAAATAGTCGCTGTTGCAGGGTCCAGCAAAAAGAATAAAAAGTCATCTGAATACTCCAGATCATCCTTATAAACTACGGAGTAATAAATAGCGTTAGACTGAAGCAGTGGTTCAACCTCTTTCAGTACATCTTTTTGTTTTGCATCATCGGTAGTGTGAAAAAGAATCATGGATCTTATCTCATCAAATTCCGGGGTCAACGGCCCCTTGCTCCACTCCACGGAAGTCCAGTTTTTCCCTCGCCCCAAATTGTCCGGATATTTCAATGAAGGTTGATCGCGTACGAATCGATCAATTGTTCCGCGCGTAAGGGCGAATACTGTGAGTGTATATCCATCAGAATTAACCACTCCCCATTGGTCGTAGTAATGCAATACCTCCTCGACTTCTACCTCCGTACCTAGTATTGATGGAAGTTTCGACCTGTAATAGTCTGATGATGTGCATGCACTTGTCAGTAGCAAAGCCAGTATTAAAAGCCTTCGTCTCATCTATTTAGCACAACTAGAATTACTGAGCTTTTATCGGAATAATGAATTTAACGTCTGACCATTCGAAAACAACATTAACCCCGCCATCCGCTTCTACGGTTGAGATGGTGAACTGCTCAACCGGAGTAGTTGCATGTTCAACCGGCACTTTTGTATGCAAAAGATCTAAACTATAGTCGGG